>Ga0307510_10000165_pt1 | contig 55957 bp, 47 predicted proteins | sample 12_EM_MG_FD_207224 | JGI IMG/M metagenome (GOLD analysis project Ga0307510, IMG submission 207224) | Populus trichocarpa ectomycorrhiza microbial communities from riparian zone in the Pacific Northwest, United States - 12_EM | ecosystem: Host-associated > Plants > Roots > Unclassified | place... | reverse complement strand
GGCATTGGCGAGGTTGTTGTCATGCAGGAATACGTTGGCGCTGGTCAATCCTCCCAGTAAGGTCACACCGACAGTACCCCGGGTGTTGACACCAGCCTGGGTACCAAGAAATGTGTTGTTGCCACCGTAGGTAAAATATCCGGCACTATATCCTACTATTACATTCTCATCGCCTCCATTGCCCTGGCCCGTATAGGGTCCGATAAGGACGTTGTTGGACCCCTTGTTCGAAGACCCGCTTTGCGCGCCCATCAGGATATTTCCGTCTCCGATGCTGTTCATGCCGCTGCTGGCCCCCATGAACACGTTATTGTAGCCCTTACAGCCATTCCCCGAATAGCTGCCGAGCAGGGTATTCATCGATCCATAGTTAAAATGGCCGGCATTGCTGCCTATGAACATATTACCGCCACCTGAATTAACTGCTCCGGTTGATGTCCCGATAAAGACATTGTCCCCTGAATATCCGTAAAGTGTATCCAGTGAATTATAGGTACCGCTTTGAGAACCAATAAAGGTATTGTTGGTGCCGGTATTATCCATACCTGACTGATATCCCATGAAGGTGTTGTTATTACCATAATTGTTGTAGCCTGCCCAATATCCTGTAAAGGTGGACCAGTCGCCAAGAAAACCGGGGTCTCCCCCGTTATTGGTGCCAGCTTTGTCCCCTATCATCGTACAATAGATCCCGGAGCTGTTCGTACCGCTCGAATCACCCGTAAAAAGGTTCGTATAGCCGTAAACATTGAAATTCTCATAATCATCGACATCGACCCAGCCACCTGTTTTCAGCATCGGCCGGTAGTTGATCCGGTAGGAAGAGGTATCATCGATGCTGACAGGGCCGGGCAGATCCAACAGGACGTTGGGGTTTTTGCGACCTATCCCCACATTTCCCGAATTGACATTATAGATATGATTACCATTTCTTCTCCACAGCGAAAAGTCAGTGGTCCGCAGTGTATCTCCGCCCAGCAGATAGGTAGTATCGCTCATTTGTACGAGGGCCCTCCGAAACTGTGTCCGCCCTCTGCCGGTATTGAACAGGAAACCCGGCACATTCTGCGTATGGTTTTCGATGATCAGCTCATTCGAATCACAGCCCGTGAGTTTGGTGCTATCCGCCGATATCGTATAGACGTATTGGGCGTTAACCTGGGAGGCTAAAGTAACCGACAATAATAAGATCAGGAATTGTTTCATTTTTTGATAAGGTTTATGGTCGTGTCATGGGATCAGCAGCATCAATTGGATTTTGCCAGGTCCCCCTTATTTTTTTGATTGATCGCTGTTTCCAGACTATTTAACTTTTCCAGTATCTGTTGCATTTGGTTCTTTTGTTCCTGTAATTGAGATTTCAGCTGATCGATCTCTGACTGCTGGTCTTTTACCTTTGCAGTCTCCAGCGCAGCTTTGGATTCCGCATTTTTCCATTTGCGATAAAGCCCCTGGATACCGGCGAGAGCGATCCCCGAAGGATCGATGGTAGAGATGGTCTTGTCGTCAGAGCCCACATCAAAGAGGCGGTGGAAGTCCTGGGCGACAGGGCCGATGTGCTGCTCGGCCAACCCCTTGTAATTCCAGCGGGTGACAGGCAGCTTGTTGATCTTTGACAGGATTTCGTTGTCGTCGAGGACCTTGAAGTTTTCTTTTTTATTGCGGTCCGAAGCATTGGTCCAGACACCGCCGGAAGTAAGATAGGCGCCATTGCCGTTGCCGCTGTTGGAGCCTACGATGAGGGCCTTGCCCGAGACGGGGTCCGAGACGCCGAAAAGCCACGATTGAACACCGCCGTTTCCAAGAACGAATGTATTCGAGGCGGAGATCAGAACCCCGGCACCTAAGGCGGTTGTGTTAGTAATTAGTCCATGGCTGCCCAGGCTGATCCCTGAGCCCAACAGGGTAGTGCTATTGCAAGCCTCTGCATCGGCATTTGCTCCAATGATCGTGTTATAATCGCCGCCAAAAGGGCCACCCCATTGATAGGAAGCGGAATCACCTATTATTATATTTTTGCTCCCCGTCCAATAGGTAGCCGCATTGTTTCCGAGAAATACGTTGTTGGAACCCGTAGACGTGTACCCGGACTCGTATCCAACGAAGGTATTGGACCCACCGAGAGCCGCCTGGCCCGAAAAGAAACCAAAATAGCAGTTGTCGTTGTCAACCTCCTGGTTATAAGGAGCACCTGCTGCATAGCCAAAATATGAATTTTGTGATCCCAAAGAACCGTTGCCGGCAACGGATCCTACATAGGTATTATATCCGCCTTCAGCACCGGCACCTGCATACGCTCCATTGTAGGTATTGTCCGTAAAATCATTAGGCCATACGGGTAATGGTGCGCTCAACCAGCCTGAATAAGCGCCTGTAAAAGTATTATTATCTCCTTTTACCCCGCTATTACCCGAAGAATAGCCTATGTATGTAGTATTTGAGCCGCCACTATTGTAGCCCGCCATATGGCCAACCTGTGTAGAATAGGTAAAGGAGCCATTCTGACTGGCGGAGTCACCAATGAACAAGTTGGCGTAGGTGCTATCGGGTTGGATGTCTCCGATCCTGAACATAGGACGATAATTGATGCGATAGCTTGAGGTGTCGTCAATGTTAACCGGGCCAGGGAGGTCCAGTGTTACCAAAGGCAGCCGCCGGCGGATGCCCACGTTCCCGGGATTGGTGTTATAGATATGGGTGCCATTGGCGGCCCAGAATTGAGGCCCGGCCTTTAAAGTATCGGCTCCGATGAGATAAGTCGTATCATTCAGCTTAACCAGCGCTTTCCTGAACTCAGTGCGACCGTTCCCTTTATTATACAGAAACCCTGGCACACCCTGTGTATGATTCTCTATGATCAGTTCCGTCGAATCGCAGGCAGTCAGTTTGACGCTGTCAGCCTTAATCGTATAGACGTATTGCGCGTTGACCTTTGAGACAAGGACAATTGACAAAAAGAAGATCAAAAGTTTTTTCATAAAAGGTTAATATTGATTCAGGCGATTTTATTTTTCATTAATGCGCTTCCGGTTTGGTGTTTCCCATTTGTTCGATCTTTTCCATTCTTTTCTTCAAAAGATCTATTTCAATCGTTTGGTCGGTTAGTTTTTTATCCTGCGCAATGGAATAAAGAATCAGTTCTTCTATCTTTTTCAACAATACGGCTTGTGTTTCGCCTACGTCTGTCCCGTTCCTTTCAACAACTAAGGCAGCAGGGATCCCAGGAAGGTGCTTTTGTTGTTGAATATATTTTTCGAGATAAGGAAGTGGCAATAGCTGGTAAGCACTATCGAACACATAGTCGGGCCAGTCATGAGCGGATAAGGTCAGCTTTGAGGCGGTGATCGGCCCGTTCACAGCGAGGGAAGAGCGGATGGTCTCATTGACGGCCAGGGTTGAGGCGTTACGGTAAAAGAGATTGCCATTGGCGTCGCTGACGAGGACGCGGGTTTGGGTGGAGTCAACGGTCAGCCCGGCGAAACGGACAGAGCCTGTAGTGTGGAGCTGGGCGGCGGGTGTACCGACGCCTAAGCCGAGGGAACCCGTGGCGGACAAATTTCCGGTGACCTGGAGTTTGCTGCCGGATGAATTATCCGTAGCAGAACCTATTAACACCTGGTTCAAAAAATAATTAGGGACGGTGAGAAAAGGAGACAACCGGACATTATCAGCGCGGGCGTTTTTGAAATACAAATAATTAAAGGTATGCTCGGGGTCTGTTTTTCCTATATAGGGATTCCCGTTTAAAAGCCCCTGGTTAGCCACGAAGGGCACATATTCTATGTTTTGAAGATTGATTGGAACTCCGGGCCTGGCCGTTAAAGTAATCTTGAATTCGTTGGCGTAATTACCCGCAAGTGCGACTTCGAAATAGCCGCCGCTATTCACCGGGGTGAGATTTGTGCTGGAGATGTACGGTCCTCTCCAGACCATGGCATTATAGTCAAAATACTGAACGGAAACAGATTGAGGGATCGAACCCGACCAAAAGGAAAAGCACATTTTCCCATCTACATAGGTGATTCCCGGTCCTTCGTCCGGAGGAATAACAATATCCAGGTGCATAGAACCATCCGGATCGGTTGTCTGGGTAGTGGAAAGTCTGTTCTGGTAATTATAAAGAACGTTATCCAGCTTAGATATATACAGGTCATTGACCTGAAAAACATGGTACTGTGATACCACATGATTGAAGAGGATGGCATTGGTACCGATCAACTGCCCTGTATTGGTGACCGTAGCGCTGCCGATATTGGCATTACCTGTAAAAGAAGCCGCCCCATTCACCTGCAAAAGATTCCCATTATCCGTAGTCGCCCCCAGCAAGAACCGGCCGGTATTTGTCAGGCGTGCCCTTCTAAGCTTATTGGTATAAAGATCCAGATGGGTATTGTTCAGCGTACCCAGAAAGCCCGTATCGTTGAAAGAATTTCCGCCCTGTACCCAGGCTTTTGCCCCAAGATTTAGCGTATCACCTCCGATGAGATAGGCGCTATCGTTCAGTTTCTGTGCGCCTCTTTTGAAGATCGTGCGGCCCCTTCCGGTGTTGAACAGAAAGCCCGGCACGCTCTGCGTATGATTCTCTATGATCAGTTCGGAAGAATCGCAGTTGGTGAGCTTTACACTATCGGCTTTGATAGTATAGACATACTGAGCATTAAGGCATGTCAATCCCCCCAGGATCATGAATACAATGAAAAAAAGTTTTTTCATACCTTATTTTTTATCCGCTGATTTTACCAGCTCCTTTAATTCCCGTATCTCACTGATGAGCTTATTCGTTATTTGACGTTGACTTTCCAGCTTTTTATCCTGTTCTATGGTGTATAAAGTCAGTTCTTCTATTTTTTTCAACAATGCGGCCTGGGTTTCTCCAACATCCGTACCGTTCTTTTCTACAACTGAAGCGGCAGGAATCCCGGGAAGATGATTGTGCTGCTGAATATATTTTTCAAGATTTGGAAGTGGCAATAGCCGATAGGCGCTGTCAAAGACATAGTCCGGCCAGTCATGAGCGGATAAGGTCAGCTTTTGGGCGGTGATGGGTCCATTCACGGCGAGCGAGGAGCGCATGGGCTCGCTGGCAGCAAGGGTTGACGCGTCTCGATAAAAGAGATTACCATTTGCATCGCTGACGACGATACGGGACTTTGTGCTGTCGCTGGCAAGTCCGGCAAAGCAGACGGTGCCGGTGGTGTGAAGCTGGGCTGCGGGCAGCTTGGTGCCCAGCCCTATGTTATTTCCATTTATATACAACGGTGTGCCAAAGCCGGTGGAGCTTGTTATAGTATTGAATGCAATAGATGTATTGCGATTAGCCGTCGAGTCAGGAGTAGTTTCATAAAGCAGGTCGATGGAGGCCTCCGTACCGTAATAGAATCTATCAATCGTAAAAGAGATTCCTGCACCAGCCTGTGGTGCAGAGATCGTGCTTCTTAAGGCCGGTACAATTAGGGTTTCTCCTGCAAACGGACGATTATCCAGGTTCCATATAAAAGGCTGGCTGGTCAGATTACCATTTCTATAATTCCTTATTGCTTCCTTATTGGAGATGCCGCTCTGATTTATAGACAGGGGCTGACCGCTATAGCCATTGTAGGAAGAGTCCTGTTCGATGGTTATCCCCCCAAATCTGCTATTTACATGTAATGCGGCAGAAATACCGTCGGTATGCTGCACATATCCGTTCAAACGGTATATGGGGTCAATATCCAGTGCGTATAAATTTTGATAATTGCTGGCAGCAGTCAGGGTCGGCATCATTCTGGCGCCGACACTAATGGCAAACTCACCTGGACCCGAAGTCACCGAGGGCATGTACAGTGAATGGACCGTTCCATCTGCAGTTCCTACCACAGTACCCGTGATAACCTGTGTCCCGTTGAAATAGCTCGGGCCATCGACCTGAAGCTTGCTGCCATTATCTATTGTTCTGCCCAGTAAAAAATTACCAGTGGCCGTCAGTCGTGCGTTTTGCTTCTTATTGGTATAAAGATCAAGGTGATTGCTGTCCAGCGTGCCCAGGATACCCGTTGCACTAAAGAAGTTGCCGCCTTGTACCCATGCTTTGGGCAGGGTCTTCAATGTATCCGCACCAATGAGATACAGACTGTCATTCAGTTTCTGCAAACCTCTTTTAAAGAGGGTGCGACCATTGCCGGTATTGAACAGGAATCCCGGTACACCCTGTGTATGATTCTCGATGATCAGTTCAGAAGAGTCACAGTTGGTCAGCTTTACACTATCCGCCTTGATGGTATAGACATATTGGGCAGAAAGCGTATTGCAAACTAAGGCCAGGACACAAAGGGGTATTATACCGCGCATAGAACAGCAGTCTAGAATATTTGTAACGATAAGACAATAACCCGCCTATCGCCGGAAAGACCCTGCGACAGAAATAGCAAAAACAAGCCGGCCGATCACAAAGAGTGATCAGGACAAGTTAGAGCCAACAAATAAAGCGGTGAATTGAAAATGTCTCTGATAGATTGTACGCAGGTACAAAAGGAGGTTGCCCCTGCCGTGGAGTGGATAGGTCATGATCATAGTTTCGTTTAATGGTAATGTTAAGATAAAGTGCGGGTCGTGATTAGAATGGTAAAACCAAACTAAAAAAAGAAATTATAATCACATAGAGGCGTAAAGAAATGTTTACTCTCATTTTCTCTGCTAAAAGAGAAATAAAAAATGTTGAAATATTTTTATTCCCGTGCATAAAACAACCACAGGTCGTGCATTTTGAGGCCTAAAGCGTGTAGATCTTTTAGCAGTTTTTACGTAGTAAATGCCCGTTCTGTTTTTATAAAAATCGAGTATTTTTACTCGTACTTTTTGTGGTTTTCCGAACGGGTTTGTGCAAAAAAATAAAATATTCAAATTTTCGCTTATACATTAGGGGGAGATTCACTGCAGATATATTGCAGTAGTTTATAGATCCACCAGCGAACTCAGCGGATACCGCAGATTATGATACATAGACATATCGACCGACACCTTCCCGACAGTGATCGGACTTTCGATCCGTACGGCAATATGATTGGGATCATCCGTTACCCATACGGTCATTTTTTCCCCCCCCTCGAACATAGTACCTTTGACCAGCAAAGGCCTGAATTTGATGGTACGGAACTTCGCATATGACGTGCGGATAGTCTCCTTACCAAGATAACGAACATAAAGGTGATAGACCTGCCGGTCAAGAAACATATCGAAAGGGATCTTATCGTTGGGCTTAAGATGGCTGAAGTCGATGTTACGGGCATAGAACATGGCGCTGCATACATCCTGGATACAATCCGGCACTTTAAATACACCGGCTTTCATGATGGCCGTATTGGTGGTCTTGTTAAAGCTGACGTTCTCATATGTTTTATAGCCACCCTCATCAACGTCCCGGATAAACTTATAAGGCTGTAAGGTCGCCGTATCGACATAAGATTCGTATTTATCCCTTACTCTAAAGAACTTGTCATAAAAAGGATAGGTTTTTCCCTCACCGACAATGTGATAGACATCCTTACCATTGAAATGTTCGAATGTGGTAATGAAGGAAGCTTCTCCGGCAGTAGCGAACTTAACGCCGGCAACGGAATAGGATACTTTATAGGTAAGACTTTCCCCGGCAAGAAAAGCTTTATTTCGGATGCCACCGCAAAAGGAAGGAGTTTCGTCACCAGCCAGCAAAGGAAAAGACAGCACCATCAACAATAAGATACAAACCGTAATAAATACTCTCATCGACTTTTGAATAATTTAATGCTTAGTATTAACAAACTTCCTATTAGAGCCGGTATGATCAGGTTGATCAGCCATATTGCAAACGAAGCGGCAAATACCCCCACCATATTGGGGCTGAATAGCTCCAGTACCTGGATGCTCGCACCCCACCTCAGTCCTAATTCCGTCAGAAAAGTAAAGGTCGGTACCACAGCCATTACCAGGAAAACCACACTTATCCCGCCCCAGACCTCCCCAAACCCCAGATATACCCCAAAAACGGGAAAAATCAGGCTATATTGGATGATAAATACAATATATCTGCCAAAAGATAAGAACAAAATTCTCAATAAGATCGTTGCATCAAAATTTTGCAAAACTTTTATATAGGCTTCATATTTACGTGCGCCAGGAACCTTTGCCAGTAAGGCCGCAACCCAGGATAGCCTAAAATAAATAAATGTTAAACTTACCAGCAACAACACCACTACAATGAGCAGGGCATCGAGTCCTATATTCAGTCCCGGCTGTCCCTGACTGATCCGTAATTGAGCTATAGGTCGCAGATAAAGAATGCCAGCCAGACCGATGACCAGCGTTATCAGCAGCTGGGCAATACTGCAGGCAATCGTAAGCGAGATCGCAGAGATCCGGTGCCCTTCCTTGATATACAGGATCCGTCCAAGATATTCACCCATCCGGTTGGGTGTAAAAGAAGCCAGTGTGGTCCCGGTGAAGATGGCCCTGAACGCATCTTTGAAAGGAATAGTCTCCACAGGTCTCAGGGCCAGCTGCCATTTGCGGGCCTCAATTCCCCAATTGAGCGGCATCAGCGCTACAACCAGCCACAATTTCCATTGCAATGGCCCCATAATGGCTCCCTTCACCTGATTTAGGGAAGCCCGCCAATTGGATTGATGCATCACCTGCCATCGGATAAAATAGCAGAGGAGCAGGAATACCAGGGGCCCCGCCACGTAATTGATTATTATTTTAATACTTTTGTTCAAAGGCCGATCTATCGGTATCAAAAATAATCTTCCCGGTGCAAAAGCAATCCAAAATAATTCTGGGCATCGACCCGGGAATGGTCGTAATGGGGTATGGGCTGATCCGATGTACCGGCAGCCAGCTGGATTTGCTGGAGATGGGCGTTCTGCGGCTCCCTACCCGGGAGGATAATTATATCCGGCTGAAGCTGATCCAACAGAAAGTAAAAGAGCTGATCGTTCAGTACGGTCCGCATGATTTCGCGATCGAAGCCCCTTTCTTCGGCAAGAACGTACAGAGTATGCTAAAGCTCGGCCGGGCCCAGGGAGTAGCTATCGCCACAGCCATGCATGCCGGGCTTACCGTCACCGAATATTCCCCAAAAAAGGTCAAACAATCCATCACAGGTAATGGGAATTCGGAAAAAGAACAGGTATGGCTGATGCTGAAACGTATCCTCCAGCTGGAAGAAGAGATCCCGGCATACGATGCCAGCGATGCCCTGGCGGTAGCGATCTGTCATCATTTCCAGCACCAGGTGGAAAAAAAGCTGGGCACCGGAGCAGATACCCAAAAGAAGGTCAGCAGAAAAAAGGCAGGCAGCTGGGATGACTTTGTCAAAAATAATCCAGGGAAAGTGCGATGAACCAATTGAAAAAATACAAATTCCTTCACTGGGCATATAACCTGATCCATTACAAAAGCCTTTCCCATAACAAGGCGGCTTACCGGAAATACAATATCCATAAGCCGGTGATAGCCTCTCTTTCCAGCAAAGATTTCCCCGACAAAGAATCGAGGGCCTGGCTCGACACCGGTGACTCCCGGGAGCTGGCGCCAGCCCGGGCAGAGTTCGCGAGCTTTTCACCCGGCGTACAGCAGTCCCTGTTAGCCTGGTCGGAAAAGGGATATCTCATCGTAGATGGCTTTTTCTCTCCCGCGATAGCCGACCACATCCAACAGGAAGCAGACAGGCTGGAATCAGAAGGCAGGCTTCATCCAACACACGATAACAAGCTGCTCTTCGCCAACCGCTTGTCCCCACAAGTCCGCAGGATAACCTATGATGAAAGACTGATGCGCCTGCTGGGCTTTATCCTCGACAAAGAGGTAGTGCCTTTTCAGACCATCAACTTTAAACATGGCAGTAACCAACGCGCCCATTCGGACAGCATCCACATGACTACTTATCCGCTCGGTTATCTTATCGCAGTGTGGATCGCTCTCGAAGATACCAATATGGACAACGGACCTTTGTTTTATTATCCGGGCAGCCACCGCCTCCCCTATCTGCTAAACGAAGATTTTAATGAAGGGGCGACAAGCCTGCGCCTGGGCCGGAAAGATTATGTGGATTATGAAGACCGGATAGAGGTATTGCTGGAAGAGACAAAAGTAGAAAAGGAAGTATTCCTGGCTAAAAAAGGAGACATCCTCATCTGGCACGCCAACCTGATCCACGGCGGGCTGCCCGTCAGAAATGCTGAGCTGACCCGCAAGAGCATGGTCATCCACTACTATGCAAAAGATGTTATCAAGTATCACGAGATCACCGAACGACCTTCGCTCTTGAAATAGAAATCACTACAAAAATTTTACTATTTTTTCCTGGGCTGATCGGAGCCGATCGGGTGTCAGCTTTAACTTGCTGCGGGTAAAATTGAGATCATCAGCACTGTCAATGGGCACCAGGTGAAGATGTGCATGAGGGACTTCCAGACCCACCACGGAAAGACCACAGCGATCGCAGTCGAACGCCTTTTCGATGGCTTTTGCGATAGGTTTGGCAAACAACAGCATCTCCGCAAGATAATCATCCGGAACGTCAAAGAAATTATCGACTTCCAGCTTAGGCACAATAAGCGTATGCCCCTCACGGAGAGGAAAAATGTCAAGGAAAGCGAAGAACTTATCGTTCTCCGCTATCTTATAAGAAGGTATCTCCCCGGCTATTATCTTGGAAAAAATGGTCACACGGTGATGTTTTCGATCTTGAACTGAAGCGTGCCGGCCGGGACCTGAACCTGAGCCGTCTCACCGACCTGCTTACCCAGAAGGCCTTTGCCAATAGGCGAAGTGACAGAGATCTTGCCCACCTTAAGATCGGCCTCCTTTTCAGAAACCAGATGATAAGTCACCTGTTTTTTATTGGTCAGATTGGTCACCGTGACTTTTGTCAGGATAGACACCTTGCTGGTATCGATAGTTCCCTCCTCGATAATACGTGCATTTGCCAGGTCGCTTTCCAGCCTCTGTATTTTGGCTTCCAATAAACCCTGTGCTTCTTTAGCCGCATCATATTCTGCGTTCTCCCTGAGATCTCCTTTTTCACGGGCCTCCGCAATCGCTTTGGACGCAGCTTGTCTTTCAGATGTTTTCATCTTCTGCAGTTCTGCCCGCAGACCTTCCAGTGCGTCCTTTGTAAAATAAGTGAAACCACTCATAGTTACCTCCTTTAATTAAGAAAAAAAATACAACGCCCCGGAAAAATCCAAGGCATTGCACTATTCTTACAAAGATACTGAAAATGTGTAGGAAATGACCTAAATACCCAGTTTTTCCAGCGTGACCCGGGCCATTTTAAGAAATGCTTCATGGGTATATCCGGCAATATGGGGGGTTATGACAACGTCCGGACGGCTGAGCAGCCAGTCCAGCTGCTGCCGCTCGGCTTCGGTATAAGTATCCAGTTTTTCATTTTCCAGCACGTCGAGGGCCGCCCCGGAGATCTTCCCATTTTCCAGGGCACGGACCAGCGCCGCCGTATCATGGACCTTCCCCCTGGATGCATTGACAAACCAGGGCTTACGCTCCAAAGAGTTAAAAAAGTCGTCCCCTGCCATGTGGAAGGTTTCCTCCGTCAGCGGCACGTGGAAACTGATCACGTCAGCATAACGGGCCAGCTGTTCCAGGGAAGCCTCGCGGACATGCCCCCTGGCAAAACCGTAATTATATTTATCATAAGCCAGGACGGTGACGTCAAAAGCCGCCAAAAGCTTGGCCAGGGCCCCGCCGGCATTCCCAAAGCCCACGATACCTACCGTCTTGCCGGTCAGCTCGATGCCCCGGTTCGCATCCCGGATCCATTTGCCCTCTTTTATCTCCTGGCTGCTGGTGACTACCTTATTCATCAGCCCGAGCAGCATCCCCAGGACATGCTCGCCAACGGCATTGCGATTGCCTTCAGGGCTGCTGACGCAAAGGATACCCCTGGACTCCGCATATTCTGTATCGATCAGCTCCATACCACTGCCCAGCCGGCCGATCCATTTCAGGGACGGAGCCATGTCGATGATGGCCCGGTCTATCTTCAGACGGGTGGTTACAATAAGACCCTCCACTCCTTCGAGGGCAGTAAATAATTCATCATAGGTGATCTGAGGGGAGTATTCAACGGTATACCCTTTTTCTGTAAGTGTCTGGTTGAGGTATTCGTGGACTTTAGCGGTAACAATGACTTTTCTCATCCTTTCTATTGTTGGGGGTTTTTTACTTAGTTCATTTTCCATGTCAGTTGGGCAAAATCTTCTATTGTTAATTGTTCAGCTCGTTTGTTAAAGATGGGGTCCTGTAGCGCTTCCGCATTGAAAAGAGGTTTCACGGCGTTTCGAAGAGTCTTTCTGCGTTGGTTAAACGCAGTTTTTACCAGTAGGAAAAACTTCTTTTCATCCCTGAAAGATGGAACCTGCCTCGGCACCAGCCGGATCACCGCACTTTTGACCTTGGGAGGTGGATTGAAACACTGCTCGTTGACCTCAAACAAATATTCCACATCGAAGAAAGCCTGGATCAGCACACTGATCACCCCATATATTTTATTGCCCTCCCTGGCCGCAACCCGTTGTGCCACTTCCTTCTGGAACATGCCGATCATAACTCCAAGGTCTTCCTTCCAGTCCAGCATCTTAAACAGGATCTGCGAAGATATATTGTAGGGGAAATTACCGATCACCGTGAATTTGCCTTCGAAGGGCTTTTCCATGTCAAGAATGCTGGCATGGAGTATTTTCCCCTCCAGGACCGGCCAGGTCTCCTGGAGATACCGGACCTTTTCATCATCCAGCTCCACCGCCTTGAAGTCTACCCCTTCCAGCTCTAAAAGATATTTTGTGAGCGCACCGGCGCCGGGCCCAACTTCCAACAGCCGGGTAAAGGCCGATTCGCGAAGAGCAGACACTATTTTGCGGGAGATATTCTCATCCCGGAGGAAGTGCTGGCCAAGGGATTTTTTCAGGGTATACATGGAGTGCAAATTTAAGGATTTGCAATCGCGGGACACCGGAGATTTGCCATTTGCGGCTAATAAATCGTACATTTACCCTGAAAATCAAGCGCATGAGCCTCCAACAACAAAAACCTGTCATAGGTATTTCCGTCGGTGACCTGAATGGTATCGGAACAGAGCTGATCATCAAGACTTTTTCGGATCATCGGCTGTTGGAGTTGTGCACTCCTTTGATCTTTGCTTCAAACAAGCTGATCAATTTTTACCGGAAATCCACGCCGGAGATCAATTTTAATTATCAAAGTACAAAGGATTATTCCCGCATCGCCCCCAAACAAATTAATATTTTCAATTGCTGGGAAGAAGAGATTGCCATCGTTCCAGGCCAGCTGACGGATATCGGCGGTTCCTATGCCGTAAAGTCACTGACCATGGCCGTAGAAGCCCTGCGGGACAAAAAGATCCAGGGACTGGTAACCGCCCCCATTCATAAGAAGAACACACAATCCCCCTCCTTTGATTTTACGGGACATACCCCCTATCTGAAACATGCCTTCAACGCAAATGACGTTCTGATGCTGATGGTATCGGATAACTTCAGGGTAGGCCTGGTTACCGAACATGTACCAGTGAAGGATATAGCCACGTTCATCACCCGCGAGGCCATCCTGTCCAAGCTGAATATCCTAAGGGACAGCCTGGTTCGGGACTTCGGCATCGACAAACCCCGGATAGCCGTGCTGGGGCTGAATCCCCATGCAGGAGACGAAGGACTGATCGGACGCGAAGAAGAAGAGATCATCAAGCCTGCCATCAAGGACGCCAAACATAGTATGCTTGTTTTTGGTCCCTATAGCGCAGATGCCTTTTTTGCCCGCGGTTATCATTCCCGTTTTGATGCCGTCCTGGCCATGTATCATGACCAGGGACTTATCCCTTTCAAGTCACTGGCCAGCGGAGAAGGCGTAAATTATACAGCCGGCCTCCCGATGGTACGGACCTCGCCCGACCACGGTACTGCATTTGACATCGCCGGCAAGAACAAGGCGGATCAAAGCAGCTTTATCCAGGCTATCTATACCTGTATCGATATTATCCGCTCGCGTCAGGAATATGAAGAAAACCGCAGCAATCCTCTAAAGAAGATGGGTGCGGTTGTTCTCGCGAATGCAGTAGATGAAAAGATCGATGAAGCAGGACGGAGTACACGGCGCGATCTTACTTTTTAAACTTTGGCCCGATCTCCGTGGGGAACTGACGCAGGTTAAAACACAATGACCTTCCCCTGCTGGCTGGCCTGGGCCTTCGTGTAAGACACACCACTGATCTTTAAACCCTCTTTATTTAAAAGCGTAATTATTCCCCCTTCATTGGACAATTGAGCCGTCTTACCATTAAGCGTATGGGTTATTGTTGCGCCTGCCGGAATCGTGCCTTTTAGCATTTCCTTCTTTTTTTGCTTATCGGCTATAGCCCAGCCATCGAGAGAGATAGCCTTGTCTGTGGTGTTCAGCAGATATACTGCCTCATATCCCGCGTCCTCCCTTTTTGGATTAACCAGCGCCGCATAGATCCGTACATCTGTGTCGTCTTCCGGTAAAACAGGAGTCACAATAGGATCCGCGTTCTCGTCGGACGTATGCACTACCTGCGACTGAAATTTAAGGAACATCGCTACCCAACGGTCTTCGTCCGGAAAATGGATAAAGAGCCCCCCATCTGTATAGACCCCATTGTCTTTGGCAAAACTTCCGGTATTCCCCTGGTTCATATGAATATCGTGAATGCCCTGACCAGGTGTAAAGTCAAAGTATTGATCCGGCGTCTTTTCCGGCGCCCATTTGCTGCCAAAGGCATAAATAAGAGTGCCTTCAGTCGCCAGCGCTTTCTCAACCCAGACGTCAAAGATGTCGTTGAGGTCGTTGTTCGATCCGTTGGCAGTAGCAGGCAATATCTGCAGGTCTTTAAAATCAAAGAGATTGCCACGAATATAATCCAGCGCCGCGGTGTTGGGACCACCATTTGGAATAGCAGTAAATCCCACAGCCAGTTTGCCGACCACATCGAGAATAGGATGTTTGTAATTCTCGTCGAGATAGAACTGGAGGTCCGGCGGTTTCGTGTCAGATTTGACATTGACTGCAATGCGGTATTTCTCACCGGCTGCTTCGATCAGGATCTGATAATGAGGAGAGCTTTTGGGAACTTTTTTCAAAGCTTCAGGGCTATCCAATTTTGCTGTTGCGGTTCCGACCAGGACACCATAATCCGGAATAGGCATAAAAAAAGGGTTTAATGGTTTTGAAACAGACCCAAAAGGTCGCAAATCGGAAACAAAAACCAATACCCTTATCGTGGTATTCACCAAAAGATAACGTGGCGCATCATTATTGAAAGACGGAATCTGCGAGACCCCGGTTTATAATATAAGAGGTATAACTGATTTCCACTTTTCCTTTACCGCCGGTAGCGGTTGGTTTTTTAGCAGAACCGTCATCGTAGTCGAAAGTGATGCCTTTGGGAAGTTTGTAATCTTTTGTATTAAAGGAGAACACAACCTTATCCGGCAGCGCATAGGAAATATATTTTCCATAGGTCATTTCCACTTCGTAGGTACCATTTTCCCGGGTGGTGGTGCGGGCCCTGAGGATGAGTAAGCGGGACTCATCGATATAAAGGGTGGCGAGTACAAGATCGGCAGTCTCATCCTGCGGAAGGAGTTTGACTAGTCTTACTTTATGGCCGTCAAGCGTGTCTGATCCGGCATCCAGAGTAGTATAGCTGCCTTTGAGAAGTGTATTAAGGCTGATGGTGACCGCTCCCTTGGGGACCAGCGAGATGCCTTTGTCGTTCCGGATCTTTATTTTGTTCGGCCTTTTGAAATAGATGGTAACGGTAGCTTCCGGAACTTTGAGGAAAGGGACATTTGTCTTCATAAGACCGCTGGCCTGGTAGTCGTTGACCTGGTCGAGACGGGTCCGCACTTTTTGTAAAAGAGCGGCAGGGTCCTGCGCGTAACCGGGCAGGATGGCGAAGAATAAAGGAAGAAGCAATAAATATTTCATGAGAGGATATCTTTTTTCTTAAACGCAACAATAGCCGTAGTCACAAAAACTACAATATACCCCAGCAAAATACCCAGGCTTCGCAGGATAGCAGGCAGATTTTCCACGCTGCCGGTGATAGCTGAGCCCTGCCCGTCTGATCTCGAATAAAAAAATCCTTTCCATGCCAGCATATGCGAGGTGAACAGCCAGGGTTTTACGGTATTATCATACAGGGGTATGCGCATTTCCGATAGGATAGTGAGCACAATGACAATGCTTATCGTGGAAACGATAGGGCCGATGGAATTCTCTGCAAACACAGACAGAAGAAAGGCCAGCGCGGCCACAGTGCTCAGCGCCACAGTAGCATAGCCAAAGGCAGCGATGTACCGCCATAAGACGTCGGAACTTTTTATCTGCTCCATGACAGTATTGCGGGCGATCATCATATCATTGGTGCCGAACAACAGCATGCTGAGAAACAAGGCCAGCAGAGCCATCCACACAAGCAGCAGGACCGTGTAGATGACGGAAGCATAGAACTTTACCAGCAAAAGACGGGTGCGGCTCACAGGACGGATCACCAGCAGACGCAGAGTGCCCATATTGGCTTCCCCGGCGATGATGTCTCCGGCCACGAGGGCTACAAGCAAAGGTACCTGGATCAGCAGAGTATTGAGAATGACGAACGCAACCAGATAACCATTCATGATCATCCCATAAGGAATAATAAAGGAATCCGAAAGACTGCTCATCATCAGCTCGAGATAGGACCGGCCGTCAAATTTCAGTCCGAGTTGAATGATCAGGATCATGGCAGCTATTGCGGCAAAGGGGATATAGGTCCTGGGACGACGGAATATTTTAAATAGCTCAATCCGTAAAAGAGTCCACATGCTGATTGGCTGTTGTAAGTGTTAAAAAATAGTCTTCCAGCGAATGCCGGGGTTGGATAGCCTGTATCCTGACACCCAGCTGCACCATGTCCTGAATAAAGACAGGGACCTGGCCCTTGTCCATTCCCAGCACAAATTTATCCCCCCTGCGCTCCCGCAGGAAGGGTTGCCATTGAGAATGACTAAGCTTCTCCGCCGTAAAGGAAGCATCCGCCGTGTCCAGCTCGACGATGGTCCGGGCAGGATCGAACAATTCATCTGCACGCCCTTCGACAACCTTTTTCCCTTTATCAATGATAAGCATACGACTCGCGATCAGCTCCATCTCGCTGAGCAAATGCGAAGAGACGACCACTGTCTTTTTCCGGTGACTGCTCAGATGGAGGATCAGATTGCGGATATCGGCGATGCCCTGCGGGTCCAGACCATTGGTTGGCTCATCGAGAATGACAAGGTCCGGGTCATGGACCAGGGCGGTGGCGATGCCCAAACGCTGTTTCATCCCCTGAGAAAAGGTTTTGACTTTGGAGTGCGCCCGCTCTGCAAGCCCGACCAGCTCCAGCTGATCCATGATTTGACCCCGATCAGGCCGGATCCCGCTCATCCGGGCAAAAAGAGAGAGATTTTCCCAGGCTGTCAGGTATTTATAAAGATCCGGCCTTTCGATAACGGCGCCAACCCTGCGCAGGATCTCACTGCGATGCGTCCGGAGATCCATCCCAAAGATCCGGATCTTGCCCGCTGTAGGTGCGACGAGCGTCAGCAACATGCGCAAAGTGGTAGACTTCCCCGCGCCATTCTGCCCCAGAAAGCCATAAATATCAGCCGGGTATACCGTGAAAGAAAGGTCATTTACAGCGTGCTGCTCCCTAAAAAACTTGGTCAGACCGGAAACCTCGATGATGGGCGACATAAAATTGGGTTACATCCTATAAGACATTGAGATGCAATAAATTTACAAAGGAACAGGCCAAATAGTTGGTACCGGCAAGGGATTTTTTCCGGGACAGGCTTGCAAAAACAGAATCAAGAGGCTATCTTTGACGAACCGCCCGGTTATGGGCCCCTTACTTTCAAGCCTACTAGAAGACCAACCCTTAAGATCACAATTCCTCATCGCCGAATTTTTGTAAGAGTTCTCCTTCCTTTGAATCGCCCCTGTTATCCATTTGGCTTACTTAATTATTCACCTTTTGAAAATTACAAAGATGAAAAGGAACCTCTTAAAGGGCTTACTTACCTTCACACTGTCTACTTCACTCCAGGCTTTGCTTGCTGCAAGCCCAAACTCAAGTCTCACCACTGACAATTTCAATTCCCGCCCGGGTGTAAAACTATCCGAGGTAAAAGGTTATTTGCAGGGCAACTGCTGGTTCTTTGCTGACTTCGATGTCAACCGCAGCGGATGGACTCCCAATATGGAAGGCGACGGAGCTATGGTCTCCGGCACCGGCTCCAGCGCCACTGAAAGAACAGGCATCTATACCCCCCTGCTGGATCTGTCTGCCAGCGTAAAGGTGTCCTTTATATATAGCTTTAACCAGTCCGTGCAGGACCGCCGCTGGATCAGGATCTATGCCACAGATGGCAATGACAATACCCTTTTCCTGCTGGACAGCCTGGAGCTGACCGGCTCATCGGTTAATCATACCTACACTTATGACAAGTCCCTGACCGTATCGGCCCCAGGTCAGTATAAACTCTACATCAATTATCAGGGCATCGGAGGCGGCACAAGGATCGCTATCGATCAGCTGGCCATCGGCGCAGTCCCGCATTATCAGTCAACCTGCAATGTGGCGCCGGTAGCACTTCGCGATAAATTTGCAGGCACCGCCTCGCATACCGCCAACGGAAATGTGCTAAGCAACGACTACGATCCCAATCATGAGATAATGACTGCCTATCTGTTGTCTGAATCCCCTGACGGCCGCGTAGAACTGCAGAAAGACGGACAGTTCTCCTTCACTCCAAAAGAAGGTTTCGCCGGCAACAGCACTCAATTCTCTTATAAAGTCTGCGATAACGGTAGCCCTTCCCTCTGCTCGATCACTACAACGGCTACTATCCGCTTCCCTTCCCGCAGCACACTCACCAGCTTCCAGGCTCTCTATAGCAGAAAAGAGATAGCCATCAGTTGGGACAAGGCCTCCGACAATCACAGCACTCTTTTTGAAGTGGAAAGGAGCCTGGATGGCACCTGGTTTCAAAAGGTAGGAGAAGTAAAAGCAGCCGAAGCTTTGCAGGAATATAGTTTTGTCGACAGGATGCATGAGGCTACACGTAAGAGCGACCTGTATTATCGCCTCCGGCAAATAGACAACTCCAACAGAGTAACCTATTCCAAAGTGCTGATCGTACGGTCTTATGGCAGCAAGAGCGTAGAAGCAGTAAGTGTCACACCCGACCCCAACGTCAACGATATACAGGTGAATGTACAGCTGAAGGAAAAGTCCTTTGTCCTGGTGCGGGTGACTGATGAAAAAGGCAGTGAGCTGATCCGGCAGACGGCGATGGGTCAGAATGGATCGAATATGTATAATATCGAAGGAACGTCCGGTCTGCAGCCCGGCATGTATCAGCTGGAAGTGATCATCAACAGCAATGAAACGCTGACGATGAAGCTGGCGAAAAGCTAAGAACTTGCGTTTGAATGTGTATAAGGGGTTGTCAGCAGACAGCCCCTATTTTTTTATATTCAGGTACGATTGTAAATCCTTTACATATTCTTCAAAAGCCTGAACCCCAAGAGGAGTGATCTTACAGACTGTTTGCGGGTAATTATCTTTAAAGGCCTTCGCGACATCGATATAACCGGCCTCTTTCAGCTTGTTGATCTGGACGCTGAGATTACCGGCCGTGGCCTCTGTCTTTTCCCGGAGGTAGGTGAACTCTGCCTCCTGCACCGAGATAAGGATGGAGACGATGGCCAGCCTTAGTTGTGAGTGTAATATCGGGTTAAGATCTTTAAACATTTTCTTTGTTGGCTTTCAGGTAACGTTTTCTAAGGATGAGCCCGGGAATAAACCAGGCCAGCTGTGCGGAAGCAGCCATGTATAGCATCACATACGGAAATGGGGTAAATATAGCCAGCATGGAAAAAACCCAGCAGGCTATACCACCAATAAGCATGGGTCGGAAACGACGTGCATAACCGGTAGTAAAGGTCGGAATACCATAAATGATCATGTAGATCGAGGTTAGGAAGGGCAGGTTAAACCAGCTGAGGACCCAGGAGACAAGAAACATGGCAATCGCAAAGCTGATCCATATTCCGCTCATCAGGTCTTCATCATGACCTTTGCGACGCCGGAGTTTTTTTTCACGGGCCGAGATCATACCCTGGATTATTACCGCTACAAAAGTCAAAAACCAGACATAGTCAAAGACCGACCATTTCAGATAATAATTGACAAAGGCGATCAGACTGCAAAACGTGATGGTGCTGCCCCAGAGCAACGAGCTCAGACCCGTGTCATAATAATCCCGCTTGGCTTTGCTGATCATCCTGGAGATAAGCTCCAGGCTTTCCTGGCCTGTCAGTTCTTTTTCCTGTTCCATTTAGTTAGGTTGCTTTAATAATTGTCTTTTATACGCCTTCCGGAGTAAATGACCCGGGATAATATAGCTGATCAGTACAGCCCCAGCCATTAACAAAATATTCGTGTCAGTGTTGACATAGGTCGTAAGGATGGCAATTCCCCAGCAGGCGATGCCGCCCCAGACCAGCGGCGCGAATTTAAGCAGACGACCGGTCAAAAAGCACCCGATAGAATATAAAAGGATAAAAACCATATAACAATGCTCCCAGTCACCCTGGCGCATGAATATGAACACGACCAGGCACTGTACTATGCCTACACAGGTCCAGATGCTTCGGAGCCCTTCGTCCACATAGGTTTTTACGGGTGGGTCCTTTTCTTTTACCCCATGCAGGATGGAGAGAATGACGCCTATGAACATGATGTTCCAGGCGAAATAATGGGACTCCGTACGAACGATGACCTTCAGGATGAACTGAAGCGTTGCGCCGATAAATACCAGCCAACCCCATAACAGGAAATAAAAACTTTTGTCTGCCACAGAGTTTTTAGTCTGGCTGATCATCGTTTGGATGACCCTGAGGCTTTCTTCTGGTGAAAAGTTCTCTTTATTGTTTTCCATAAACTCGGAAGATAAACGATTTGCGACCGCAAAACCGGCCGCAAATCGCTAATTATTATGTTATTGACATTGAGCCAGCATCGTTTCGGCCTGTTGCTTGCCCCAGGTAGGATACAACGGTTTTGGCTGAGCTGTTTTGAAAAGGGCTACTGATTTTTCGAACAGGGGTTTAGCCTTGTCTTTCCCGCCGCCAAACTGGGGAGGAGTGCCAAACAGACTCATACCTTGCAGGTAGTACAGACGGGGATTGTTGGGGTCCGCGGCCAGCCCTTTCTGCAGCGCTTCGCCTGCCTCCTTACCATTCGTCGCCCAGCGGCTCTGAGGGTCTACAAGCATTTGCTGGGTGGCAGACATATTCTCTACGGCATATGTTTCCGCATTCTTTTCAATAGCTTCGGCCTTGGCCAGATAGGCGTTGATCTGTTGGGAATTGGCATCCTTGTCCTTCGTAGCCGGGTTCCAGCCGATCCAGGTCTGGGCCAGGGCAGCATAATAGTAGGGCAGCCACTGGGTCTTTTCTGCATCACCGATGCGTGCGAAAGTTCCGGCAAGGCTCAACAACTCGTCGGTGGTCTTGGCGGAGTCGAGCAGGGCAATGCTCTTCTGCATCGACTGTGTGTATTTCTCTGATTGTGCGAATCCTGACAAAGAGATCAGGAGGGCGAAGAAAAGAAGTGTCTTGTGCATAGTTGTAGTTTTTAGACGTTGATATTTGATAATTATAAATTGTTGTTGATGGCATCCTGGGAACGATCGACTCCCCAGCTGAGGAAACAGCCAATGAAATAGAACCGGTTGGCAGGAGGAGTGATAGCTTGTTTGTACTGACCACTATAGGAAAAATTATATCCATAGACCGAATTATATCCCAGCACATTGCTTACACTCGCGAATAATACCACAAAGGTTTTGGCTTTGGGATTGCCAACCGTAGGTACATATTCGGCGCTGAAATTCAGGCTATTGTAGTCCTTTGTTTTACCGCTTTCCGCCAGGTTATATTTGGTGCCATTGAGCATAAAGTTGTAGTAAGGCCGGCCGGTAGCATAGCTATAGGTCAGATTGACACCGGACTTTATTTTTGTAAAGAACCTTTTCATAACGATGGAGGCGGTATGGGTAGCGGCAAAATTCGGTGTCAGCTGCGAAGTATAGTTCAGATAATCACGTTTGGTATCGAGATAGGAATAGCTGATCCAGTAATCAAAGTCCTTGATAGACTTTTTGTCGCGCCAGAACAGCTCAATACCCTTCGCATAACCACTACCGCTATTGTTGTAAGTGGAATAGAAATAGTTGACCGGAACGGTCTTGATGAGATCCTCATACTTTTTATAATAGGCTTCGACCCTGAAGATCCTGTCCTTTGACATCTTCTGATAGTTGATGATATAATGCGTCGCCTTTGTAAACCCGACATTGGTGGAATAGAAGAGCTGACTGTTCTCGGGTTTCTGGTAAAAGATCCCATAGGCCAGGGATACCTGTGCTTCCGGCCCTGTTCTATAGGCCAAAGATACACGGGGGGCGAGATCCGACTTATTAATAACAGAAGAGTGTTCATAACGCAGACCTACTTTGGCAGCCAGTGCATTGGTCAGGTAGATGTCAGATTCGGCAAACAGGGAGTTAAAGTGATCGTGAAATTTGATGGCCGTATCTATCCCGTATTGCGCTGTCCTATATCGCTGATCGTTGACCGAGTACCAGTATTCGGTGCCGAAACGAACAGCGCTCAGCGCCCCCAGCTTTTTATCAAAGACGGCCTTTGCCTGGGAAAGCTGCTGCTTCTGATCCACGCCAAAGGATTTATAGTTCATCCAGAATACGGAGTCGGGAAAGGTCTTTGGCTGATTAAAGGAGTTCTGTACCTGCTGGCCGATGTTATCCAGGTTGGTGCTGTAACCGACGGCAAGATCCATTTTCCAGCCGTTGTTGAGATATTCCCTCCAGCTGAGGTTGTTGTACCAGTTGTGGTTGGTGATGGAAAAAGCATCTTTCATATTGAGGCTGTCCCAGTCCTGCCTGCGCAGACCGAGGTCATTGTAAGCAAAAGTGGTGTAGTACTTGATGATCCCACCGCTTTTTGTGCGGATGCGGAAATTGGCGTCTCCATTGTGGAACTGGGGCATTTTAAAATAATCGGGAACCTGCTTGATCGCCTTGAAATAAAGACCCACGTTGACATAGTTGTAGCTCACACCCCATGAAGATTGTTTGTCTTTGGCCAGATGCTGGGTGCCTATGCCCGTTACGATGGGAGAGATGGTTGCGTCGATCTCGGATTTTTCGGGCATGTCGATGGATTCCAGTAACACCACGGAAGACAAGGCCTGTCCATAAAGAGCCGAGTAGCCACCTGTGCTGAAGACGGTCCCCTTAAAGAGAAAGGGAGAGAAGCGACCCCTTTGGGCAATGTCGGGTACACTGGAATAATAAGGATTATTGACCAGGGTGCCATCAATATATTGTTTTGCTTCATAACCGGCGCCGCCGCGTACAAAAAGACCTTCCTGCTCGCCTACCTGCTGGGCTCCGGGTAATGTTTTGAGCGCCGCGGTAATGTCGGCATTGGAGCCGGCAGTAGTGGCGATGTCGAGGGAACTGAGGACGGCTCCCCTTCTGGCATCCCCGGCAGTAAAAGAACCAGCTGTTATAGTTACGGCTTTCAGTTCGCTGAGACTTTCCTTCATCACAAGACGAAGCTCAAGAGATGCCCCGGCAAGCGTGATCGTCTGTTCGACAGAGTTGTACCCGATATTGGAGACGACAAGGGTTTTGGCTCCTGTTTCGGTGGACTTAAAACGGAAGTTGCCAAGAGAGTCTGCGGTGCCCCCGTCATAAGAATCCTTTATGGTGACGCTGGCGCCACGTAGCGGATGGCCTTTCCCGTCTTTAACGGTACCAGATACCAGGGTCTGCGCCTGGAGCCAGCCAGCGAAGAGTAGGAAAGCAATGAATAAGGTTGGTGTTTTAAGTATCATTTCTCATAATTTGTACAGCTAAGGTAAACTGGTTTATTTTATAAACCAAACTAAATTATAAATTAATTTACCCCTACAAAAAAAAGCCAGGCTTAGAAAAGCCCGGCGGTTGTTGATCGTACCCTTTAAAACTAAAATCTTACAGTATAATATATTTATGAGGTGACAATTTACCCGGGCAAGAGCCCGAAGAAAACATTGCTACCATGATAATCAGATGAATACGGGATTACCCGACATACGAAATAGTGGAGTGGACGACTGATACGGAAATATAATTTTCATAAATGGTACTTACTTATGGCGCGAACAGAATACATCTAGTCCCGGCGGAAAGACCTGGTCATACATGTTCCGGTGTTGCACGGATAAAATAAAGGTGGAGGATTGGAAATAAAATCTAACGGATTGTTTTTCGGGAGCTTGGAGAGGTTGTCTGTGATGACGATGTAAAGATTGCCAAAAGTTTTTAAATCTGCAAGAGTTTACATCTATTTTTTTGAGAGTAAAATAAGAGAGGCCGCCTTGTTGGGGCGGCCTCTCTCTCTATTTGGGAAGTAGATCTTACTTATACTGCGGGATCAATCCATTGGCCAGATCGACCATCTTCTTAACTCCGTCATCGGGCAGATTTCCCTTCTTGAACTCTGCCAGTACCTCGGGCAGTTTGTTCTCCATTTCCATCAGGAAGTGATCTTCGAACTCTCTTACTTTACGAACAGGTACCTGACGCAGCAAACCTTGTGTACCAAGGTACATGATCGCTACCTGTTTTTCAACTGAGAACGGTGTGTACTGCGGCTGTTTCAGGATCTCCACATTACGGGAGCCTTTATCGATAACCAGTCTGGTAGCTGCATCGAGGTCACCGCCAAATTTGGAGAATGCTTCCAATTCGCGGTAAAGAGCCTGGTCGAGCTTCAGGGTACCGGATACTTTCTTCATGGATTTGATCTGGGCGTTACCACCTACACGGCTAACGGAGATACCTACGTTGATCGCAGGCCGGATACCGGCGTTGAACAGGTTGCCTTCCAAAAAGATCTGTCCATCGGTGATGGAGATCACATTGGTTGGGATATAGGCGGATACGTCACCGGCCTGTGTTTCGATGATGGGGAGGGCCGTCAGGGATCCACCGCCTTTCACGAGGTGACGGATAGATTCGGGAAGATCATTCATGTTCCTTGCAACGTTGTCATCGGCGATGATCTTGGCAGCACGTTCGAGCAGACGGCTATGCAGATAGAATACGTCCCCGGGATAAGCTTCGCGGCCGGGCGGGCGGCGGAGCAGGAGAGAGACTTCGCGATAGGCGACGGCCTGTTTGGAAAGATCATCATAGATGATCAATGCAGGCTTACCAAGGTCACGGAAGAATTCACCGATAGCGGCGCCTGCAAAGGGAGCGTAGAACTGCAACGGAGCAGGATCGGAAGCCGAGGAGGTAACGATCACCGTATATTCCAGTGCACCATTTTCTGCAAGCGTCTTCATCACACCGGCAACCGTCGATGCCTTCTGACCAATAGCTACATAAATACAGTATACAGGTTTTCCTGCTTTAAAGAATTCTTTCTGGTTGATGATAGTGTCGATGGCGATTGCCGTCTTACCCGTCTGACGATCACCAATGATCAGCTCACGTTGTCCGCGGCCGATAGGGATCATCGCATCAATGGCCTTGATACCAGTCTGGAGAGGTTCCTTTACCGGTTCGCGATAGATAACCCCGGGAGCCTTCCGCTCCAGCGGCATCTCATATTTCTCGCCGGAAATGGGACCCTTGCCATCGATGGGTTCGCCAAGCGTATTGACCACACGGCCAAGCATTCCTTCTCCAACATTTATGGAAGCGATCTTACCGGTGCGACGGACTTTTGCGCCTTCCTTAATATCTCCGCTTTCACCCATGAGTACCACACCCACATTGTCCTCTTCGAGGTTGAGGGCGATAGCTCTTACACCATTCTCAAATTCCACGAGCTCACCGCTGCTGACATTGCTCAGTCCGTATACACGGGCGATACCATCACCCACCTGCAGCACAGTACCGACCTCTTCCAGTTCGGCGGAAACGTTGGAGTTGCTCAATTGCTGACGCAATATCGCTGAAATCTCATCCGGTTTAATCTCTGCCATAATTGTATTTATTCAGTTTGAAGTTTGTTTGTTTTTTGTTCCGGGCACGATCCGCATCTGGCGCGTTCCGGGCTATCGTATCTTATAGATAAAGTCGTTGTTCTGGAATTGCTTTTTGATATTGTTCAGCTCGAATGCGACACTCGCATCAACCAGCTCATCCCCTATCTCCAGTACAAAACCACCGATGAGGTCCTGATTAACTTCAGTGTGCAGGTCGATCTGCTGTACATTACGGACTGTCCGCACCTTGTCCAGGATGGCCTGCTTCAGCTCTTCGCTGACAGGTGTCGCGGTGGTCAGCTTTACCGTCTGGATACCCTTGTAGATCTTGTATTGCTCGATAAAAGCAGTGACGATCTCGGGCAGATAAGCTTCCCTTTCTTTTGTCAGCAATAATTTATTAAAAGAGGCCGTGATCACGGAGATCCTACCGGCACCAATGGCATCAAGGACTTTTCCTTTTTTGTCGGCTTTGATGATGGGACTGCGCAACAGGCTGACCAGATCGCGGCTGCTGCTGAAAGCCTGTCGCAGGAATAACATGTCATTGTAGACATTCTCCAGTTCATTCTTTTCAACGGCCAGGTCAAGTATCGCTTTGGCGTAACGTGCTGCTAAACGGGGATTCGGCGTCATAAGGTTAGTTCAGTTTCACTTCGTTGGACAATTGACGGATATAGTTTTCCTGTTCGGTCTTGTTGGACAGCTCACGACGCAATACCTTTTCAGCCACTTCCACTACAAGAGTACCGACCTGGTTCTTGATCTCGGTGATAGCTGCCATTTTCTGCGACTCGATGGCCGCCTGAGCATCGACGATGATCCTTCCGGCTTCTATTTTAGCCAGCTCTTTTGCTTCGTTGATCATCTTATCCTTGGTTTCCCGGGCTTCTTTCAGCATCTGCGCACGCTCTTCACGGGCCTTGGCCAGCAAAGCTTCATTTTCGCTCTTCATTGCCGCCATCTCAACCTTGATCTTCTCAGCGCTGGCAAGCGAATCGGAAATACCTGTCTCTCTTTCCTTGAGGGATTTGAGGATGGGCTTCCAGGCCAGCTTACGCAGGACGATAAGAAGAAGCAGGAAAATGATGATATTCCATACAAATAAGCCTAAGTCGGGAGTTAATAAATCCATATAAAAACTATTTTAATAAGATTAAAAAATACTGCACCCTCGGCCCTGTGCGTTGGATGCAGTAAGTTTTTTCACCAACCTGTCGCTTATCCTTTTGCGAATACAGCGAGCAGACCTGCAACGGCAGCCAGAAGGGCAACACCCTCTACAAGAGCCGCAGCCAGGATCATGTTGGAACGAATGTCATTAGAAGCTTCGGGCTGACGGGCAATAGCGTCTACAGCGCCTTTACCGATCTGTCCGATACCGATGCCGGCACCGACTGCAGCAAGACCTGCACCAAGTGCACCGTAACCGGGCTGGATCACATCAGCCAACAAAGTTGTCATCAACGTCATGTTCTTTGGTTTTATATTTAAAAAAGCGTTTATTTATGAGATTCGTTATACGACTACAGCCTCTCCATGCCCATGTGCGTCACCATGATGCTCGTCATGATCGCCTTCAAAAGCCTGGGCGATAAATACAGCAGTAAGGTTGGCAAAAATATAGGCCTGTATAAATGCGACTAATACTTCGATCAGATAGATGAACAGCGACAACAGCACGAACAGCGGCGAAGTTCCCCAGCCAAGACCCGTATTCATTGCACCGAAGATAAAGATCAGGATGATAAAGCTGAGGATAATGATATGCCCCGAGATCATGTTCGCAAAAAGACGGATGATCAACGCGAATGGCTTGGTAAAGATCCCCATCAGCTCCACCGGCCACATGATGAACTTGACGCCAAAAGGTACAGGCGGGTTTATGATATGGCCCCAGTAATGTTTGCCGGTACTGAACATGATCACCAGGAAGGCCAGCAGTCCCAGCGCGGCTGTAAAGGCGACATTGCCCGTAACATTGGCCGTACCGGGGATCAGACCAAGCAGGTTATTGACCAGGATAAAAAAGAATACAGTCAGCAGGAAGGGCATATATTTTTCGTAGCGGCTACCCAGGTTAGCCTTGCCCACTTCGTCGCGGACAAAGGCGATGACGGGCTCCACCGCATTCTGAAAGCCGGTAGGCGCAGTTCTGACACCCTGCCCTTTGGCATATTTACCAGCGATGCTTCTCATGATCAGAATGATCAGAAGAGCAGATATGATCATCTGTACCGCATTTCGCCCCAGGGAAAGATCCAGCACCTTTACGGAAGCATCCGGACGGCCATCGGCATCCACAGCATATATTTTGCCGGGCTTGAAGACCTTCGCATCCAGCTTGTTCTCCTCGACATATTCCTCATTCAGCAGGCGGTAGCCGTCATAAAGTTCATTCCCATGTTCGAAACGGGAAGCCATAAAGACAGACAGGCCTTTTGCAGACGAATACACGATCACCGGCAGCGGAATAGACACCGGTTTTTTGTTGAACGTAAAAAAGTGAAATTCGTGGGCGTCGGCGACGTGTTCCAGAATTATTTTAGCAGGATCCAGTTTAGCGGATTCTTTTGCAGCCGTTTCCCCACCAGCAGCAGGAGCAGGCTGCGCCATGGACACATTAAAAAAAAACACGCTACTCAGGCTGAAAGCCGCGACCAATATAGATTTGAAGCATCTCAATGCCATACCTTCCTGAAATTTGCCGCAAAGATACGGGCGGAGGGGCAGAATATGAAAATTACATTAAAAAAAAGCCCGCATCTTCCTTTGGCGGGAAGACCGGGCTACAACAGGCAGACTAGGGTTAGACCATACCTAGGGATAGCAAGTTGATTATCAGTTATATAAGGTTCTTGTTTAGAGCAGGTTCAGGCATAGGAGAGGCTCAGACTCGGGCATAGGGCAGGCTCAGACTCAGGGCAGGCTGCTAAGTTCCCGGACTGAATCAGGCCGCAGCAGCAGATCAGTTTGAAAACCCGACAGAATACGATGACCAACCAACAGTGAACGGAAAGACCTGATCAGCGGGCTGAGCTCCTTCCTCCTGCTGTCCAGGCTGTCCAATAAGTGCCCCAGCGCATATTCCTGCGCCTTGATCTCCTCTCTAACCCCGGCCAGACTGGTCACGGTGTCCATCCTCACCAGGCGACCGAGCCGCGCATCCAGCTCCACCAAATGATTGGTGTATCCGCTCAAGGCCAGCCCCGCTTCCTCATACCCCGCCTCCCTGCCCACAGATCTTCCGGGTAAAAGTTCGGAGTTTGGGCGCGCTACCACTGCCTGCCGGCCGGTAAGAGATGTAAGCCCTACCAGCAAAAGCAGAGGGACACCACAAAGCAAGACCGCCCGTCTCCGTATCCTTTTTCTTTCAGCCGCCTGCCCCCTTCCATCCCGAAAGATCTCCCGGGCATTGGCAACAGTAAAAGGAAGCAGAAAAGCGCAAAGACTTACTCCAGCCATAGATAAATGGCTGCTATCAATAAAAAGGTAAAGCAGAAATAGCAACAGGAAAAGTAGAACGCTAAGCAATCCGATATAATACCAGCCCTCCGGGGAAAACAAACGGACCTTTTTGCCCAGGAGAACCGCCAGCCTCTTTCGCAGAAATAATAGCTGACCCGTGCCGAGAAGGAAAAAAGCCAGCGACTGTAGATAACACGCCCCCCGTACCGACATCAGCCCCTCACCCGAATACTGCATCGACAGGGAGTACCCACTCAATAGAGAGGTCAAACCCAGAACCACAACCAATAATCCGAATAAACCCAGGCGATCGGCCACCCGCCCCTTGAATGGAATTTCGCGTATTCCAGGGGGCAATAACGATTTAGCATCATAGCTGCGAACAGGTAAACGGCTCATAAGGGAAACGTTAATTTCTTGTATGGATGCAAAGGGTAAGCCAGGCCTGGAAGGGTTTGGGGAAGGGCAAAAGATCTACGAAAAAACAGTGCACTCGGTTTTTACTTTTGGGAGACAGCGACAGGCGCATGCTTGCTAAACTGCATCTCATGTAATTTGGCGTAAAAGCCACCTTTGGCCAGAAGCTCTTCATGAGTGCCAATCTCGTGGATCTCACCTTTGTCAAGTACAATGATCTGGTTGGCTTTGCGGATGGTCGAGAGACGATGCGCAATGACGATGGAGCTGCGGCCGGATATGAGCTTGTCGATGGCCTCCTGGATAAGCTGCTCGGACTCCGTGTCTACAGAAGAGGTGGCTTCGTCCAGAATAAGGATGGACGGGTCGTACAACAGCGCCCGGATAAAAGACAAAAGCTGACGCTGACCCAACGATAGGGAACTTCCCCTTTCCATGACATTGTAGTGATACCCGCCGGGCAGACGTTCGATAAATTCATGCATACCGATGAGCTTAGCCGCCTCTACAACTTTTTCCATGGAGATCTCTTCGTTTCGGAGCGTGATATTATCCACTACCGAGCCGGAAAAGAGGAAGACATCCTGTAGGACCACCCCAATGCTTCTCCGCAACACATCCAGCCGGTAGTCTTCGATAGGCACATCATCGATACGGATCTCGCCTTCCTGGATCTGGTAAAGCCGGTTCATCAGGCTGATAATAGAGGTCTTCCCGCTGCCGGTATGCCCCACGATGGCAATCGTCTGGCCGGGCTGCATGGTAAACGAGATATTTTTCAGCACATAGCGGTCACCGACGTAGGCAAAATTGACCTTGTCAAATTCTACTTTTCCTTTTATCCGGTCAGGAGCATAGACACCTTCTGCACGGGTGACATCGTCATTGTCCATCACACGGAACACCCGCTCACTGGCGACCATACCCATCTGGAGAACGTTGAATTTATCGGCAATTACACGCAAAGGCCGGAAAAGCAGGTTGAGATAGAGGAAGAACGCGACGATCTTACCACTGAGCTCACGGGCTTCCGTTTCAGGCAGGTGCATGACCTGGGTGGCTCCCCACCAGACCAGGAGACCAGTAGAAACAGCAAGGATAATCTCTACCACCGGAAAGAAAATAGAATAGGCAAAGATGGCGTTGATATTGGCATTGCGATGCTCGCGGTTAATCTTGTTGAACTTGACATCCTCCCGTTTTTCGGCGGCAAAAGCCTGCACGATCTGCATGCCGGTGATGTGCTCCTGTACAAAAGCATTCAGAGCTGCAACAGCATTCCGGACACGAATAAAGGACTTGTTGACCGATTCCTTGAATAGCCAGGTCGCCAGGATCAGGAAAGGAAAAGGCGCCAGACAGACCAGCGTAAGCCGCCAGTCTACCAGGAACATAAATAACAATACGGACAGGATAGATAACAGGTCCGCAATGATAGGGATCAATCCGTCGGAGAAAATGTCATTTATCGCCTCGATATCGTTGATTGTCCGCGTCGTCAGGGTGCCGATAGGCGTCTTGTCGAACTGGGAAAGGTTGAGTCCAATAATTTTCTTATAGACATCTACACGCAGATCCCGCACGACAGTCTGCCCCAGCCAGGCAGTAATAAACGAAAAATAGAACCGGGCTACGGTTTCTATCAGCAGCAGGACAATTTGCAGAACGGTAACCCAGATGATCAGCCCTTCCATCCGCTGTTTCAGTGACAGCCCCGGCGCCGCACCCTTGCGGATATAGTCATTGATCGTTACCTGGATGAGGAAGGGACGCAAAGGAGACAGGACCGCGAGCAGAATGGACAGGAATACCGACAGGTAAAGCCGTTTCTTATAAGGTGCTGCGTACTGGAAAACCCGCTGTAATAAGCTGAAATCGAATATTTTCTTCTTCTTCTCTTCGGACATACAATATAATCGCCCGAATCAGACCATCGGTCCGCATCGGGCGAGCAAAGGTAATAAGTTTTGTATCAATGGTAATGCGGCATGTGATCGTCGGCAAACTTCTTTTCCGTTTCCTGCCAGTTGTTCAGCGCCTGTGTTCTTCCATTGTTGACCTTCGTATTCAACTGGTTGAAGGTATTGATACTTCCATTGATGTCCTTTATCGTCTTGTTGTAGTTGTCGACTTCCTCCTTGGTATGGTTGGAGTTGGCGTCAAAAGCCTTCTTTAGCTTGGCAAAATCCTCCTGTTTTACATAGAATTCCGTCAGTTTCGGCATATCGTTATCCGCCAGGTTTTTATAGAAGGTCAACACCTGCCGGCAGGAATTGGTCAGGGAAGGGTCTCCATCAAAGGCTTTCAGCGTGTCCAGGGATTTGAGACCTTCCGTCACAAAACCAGACAGGGCACTACGGGCCTGTTCCACATCACTTATCTTTTTATCATTCATAGCCTTTACCATTTGCCCGTCTTCCCAGTTGCACTTGAAGAAGGCCAGATAGACATGGTTGATATAGGTGTTTAGCTTCCCGGCAGTCTCCATTTTTTCGGTGAGAGCAGTTTTACCTTCGGTTAGCTGCACATTGTATTTGGCTGCAAATTCATGCGTGGTCTTTTGCAGATCGGCCGAACCTTCTTTCAGCTTTTCATTTACCTTTTCCTGTAATAACAGATAGGCCTGCATTTCATCCACCGACTGTTCGGCTATTTCCTCGATGTTCACTATCTTTTTATAGTCTTCGTCAAAGACACGGTAACACAATTGAATGTAGTCGATACTGGCCTTCCTCAACGAGTTGTCACCTTTATACTGAGGGAGATCGGTTGTCTTATACCGGCAGTTATTGATGTCGTCGAGGACTTCCTGGCGAAGCTTTTCTATTTTCCTCGCCCGCCGGCCATGTGCGGCTGCACTAAGGTATTGCATGTACTTGGCATCCATATCACCCCGGGCATTAAACACAGCCGTCACATAATCACCCGGATTGTCAGGATTTTGAGCCTTCAGAGAAGTAAAGCCTAAAAAGCAGCCGATAAGAAGAAGGAGTAGATGTCTGTTCATAAAAAAGGGTTAATGGGGTTTTATTTTATCATAGCCGTCACGAGTACGCTGAAAGAGACCTTTATATAGGGGTCCTTCTGCAACCCGGCGAGGTATATTTTATTGATTTCCTGGAGATCGTGATCCGTCAATAGTCTTTGCCGCTGGCTGGCCATGTTGGTGACCGTATATAGTTGTGTGCCGGCTGGCAGATCGGAGTCCGGGACCTCTTTTTTCTCGGCCAGCAGAACATCTTCCAGCAGAAGCGAGAGGTCCTTAGCCCCTTCTTTCCCCTTGTGCTCCGCTACATACGAAAGAGCCGATTGGAAAAAAGCCGAACTATCCATTTCCTTCCGCGCGGCCGCCACCGCCGCATCTATCGGTAAAGAAGGCAGCGCATGGTAATATTTGTTGGCGGCGATATCAGGTGCAGCCAGCGCATTTTTTTCGTCCGCCTCCCGACGAGGAGTAGCCGCCGGCGGATCAGGCAGCTGGACATCGGGTTTCACACCATTGAGCTGCGCGGTCCGGCCATTGATGCGGTACAACCGGGAAGTGGTCAGTTTAATATACGCCGCCGCCGAACGTTGCCCATCATATGTTTCGGGATTGATCGTCGTATCCATCGGCAGCACTATCTGCGCAGTGGCCTTTCCGTAAGTAGAAGAACCCGCGATCAGCGCCCGGTTATAGTCCTGCAAGGTCCCCGCTACCATTTCCGAGGCTGAAGCACTGTATCCATTCACCAGGATGACCAGCGGACCATCATAGATAGTACCCCGGTTTACGTCTTTTAGCGTATAGACTTTGGCATCCCGGGTCGTGACCTGACCTACAGGCCCCGCATCGATGAACAAACCCGATAGTTCTACAGCCTCCTGCATAGAGCCGCCCCCGTTATATCGCAGGTCCAGGATCAAACCGGCTATATTTTCCTTTTTCAGCCGGATGATGGCACGGGCCACGTCGTTGGCGCAGCCGTTGACACCCTTGTTGTCTTCCCAGTCGGAATAGAAGGCCGGCAACGTAATATATCCTATCGCCCGGCTGCCCTTCAGGACAAAACCCTGTACCTTTTCTTCGTCATCTTCCGTATCAAGCCGCTGCTTATACAAGGATACCTGCCGCCGGGTACCATCTGTTTTTCTTACAGTAATGATAGCATTGCCGCCGCCAAGAGGAGTGGAAAGAATATGATTCATTTCCATTAGCCCCGCATTGGATACGTCAATAGGATCTCGGTCCGGCCATTGGATAGCAACTATCTTATCGCCTTCATTCAGCCCCCCGCTCTTGAAAGCCGGACTGCCAGGTGTCAGACGCCCAATGACAACATTCCCGGCCTCGTCTTCCTTCAGGGTGAGCCCAAAGGCAATGGGTTTATTGCCAAGCTCGGTTTCAAAGGCCTCTTTAACGTCCGGAGGAAAATAATCCGTATGAGGATCATAAGCCGAAGCCAGCTCCTGGCAATACGTCGCCCCGATCATTCCATCTACACCCACAGGATTTTGCAGCATACGCTGTATCCCCCTTTTGACCGTTTCCGCAGCCTTTTTCCGCAAGACCTGCTCCAGGCTGTCCCGCGCCAGCGCAACCCGCGAAGCTATACCCCTCAGCACCGAGAACTTCAGTAGCTTGTACAGTTTGTTATGCATGGCCGTGAGACTCGCCGGCCACGAACTGTCTTCCGATGCCGTCAGCGTTTCTTTCACGGTAAAGACAAATGGAACCCTGGCGATATGATCGATCATCGTATCCGCCTGCTGCAGCCTTTGCTTGTATATTCCGGTGATCTGTGACAGGAAACCCGACCGCTTATCCCTGATCTCATCGTCCACCTGTAGACGCCAGACAGCCAGCTTTTTAATGTCCTCCTGTAAAAAGAATATCCGTTCCCCGTCAAGCTCATCAAGAAGCCCGGAGTAGACCCGGATAGACAGATCATCATCCAGCGGCCTGGGCTGAATGTGAAATTTATCCGCCATCCTGCTGATCAGGAAAGCATTCTGAACGGTGTTGTCAAAGGATTGTGCGTTGAGACAGACAGATCCGGTAACAAGGGATAAGATAAAAAATAGTTTACGCATCAGGGATTGAACATAGCCGGGGTCGAAAGGGTTATTCAGAAGCGGCTATTGCTTAAAAATAGAAAGTTTTCTTTGAAAAAGAAAATTTCAAAGGCCTGTCGCGACAGCGGGAGCAACGGCCATCTGCGACGGCGGATGTGCTTAGTCCTGATCCATGGCCTTTCGGTAAGATTTGATAAAGATCGCGCCAAGATTTTTGTACGGCGGAATATAGTCGTCAAATTTTTCTTTCGCCGCAGGGTCTTTTTGCTTTTGAAAACCAGCTTCCAGCTCTCGCCACATGGGCAGCCATTCGATGTCCTTACCCGCGATCAGCGTATTGTTTATCGCTTGCAGAATGGGTTCATTCACCGTCTTTGTGCCCACCTGCTTGGAGGAGATGATATGCGCATCTTCGCTGATCTTCAGTACTTCGCTGAGATTATTGTAGCCGCCGCAGGAACCCAGCACAACAATACGCGCAGTAGCCGGCATTTGCTCGATAGTATATTTTACATGATAGCTATGCCCCCGGTGAATGACGATGGTCGGCTTCAGGTGATGGTCATAGAGATAGTCGCCGAGAGCCTTCTGCGCTTTTGCATCGGGGTCGTCTTCCCCCAGCAATGGCTTGTTGGCAAAGATCATAATTGGTTTCCCCCGCGTAGAGGTGATAGTTACCCATTGGGGATTCTCAGTGATCTTCCATTCCGGTTTTGTATGAAGCTTGGGCCGGAAGAGAGATAGGAAGTCAATATAGGAGTTCTGTCCGTCCTTGTCTTTATCACCATAGAAGAATACCTGCTGAATGACACGGCCGCTGTCATCCATCAGCGAGCTGTGATCGATAGTATAGACCGGGGGGATACCCAGTTTTGCAGACAGGTCGATCTTTTTGGTAGTGTCGGCAGATTCAAAAAGGGTCTGCAGAAGGTTGTAGATGACGATGCCTTTTTTATTCCCCGCCGCCACATTCTTATCGTAGTTCCACTTTACTTCCCCCAGGATGAACCGGGCCAATGCCGGGTTCTTCTCCACAATACTGCTATAGGAGTCCGCCACGTCCACAGCCTCTTCTTCATTGGCATTCTCCAAATGAATGACAAAAGATTTCATGATCGTGCCGGCATTTTGCTTGTCCATGGTGCCCAGGAAGTTCTCCAGCTTATTGTAAGCAGCCGCCATTTTGATAAATTTCCTGAAATAATCCCCATGAACCTGCATGAGAAGGCTGTCCCCATAGGGTGCCTTCATCCGCTGGAAGATGCGATCATACACTCCCAGATAGCTGGAGGTATAGATCTCATCCTCACTCAGCACCACCAGGTAATAAAGCTCTTCAGGCGTGAGAGGGTCCAGTATCTTAAACCGGAGAGCAGGATTTTCCACGGTATGCAACGCATTGATCTCGCCTACAAAAACCTGTTTGCCTTTTTTCTCCAGCATATCCGTCAGAGCGTTCATTTCCAGGGGAGTATCCAGGGAAGGTGGGAGCAGGCGGGCGGCATAGTCAAGACGGGTCCTGACCAGCAGACGATAGTAATTGAGGTCGTCCTCTTTTACTTTATCGATGTCCTCCAGGGTTATCCTGCCTTTGACAAGGTTGTCCAGGAAAGGAAAATAGAGCTGCCCGCTTTTGCTATTGGCCAGCATCGCAACAGTATGGATAAGAGAGTCTTTGCTATTCCGGATATGGGCGCCTAATTCACCCGACGCAGCGGCAAAGTCATACAGCTGCCGGACATTGAAGTGCCCGGCGACGATGATGAGACTGTCTTCGAAGGGAAGACCAGCATGCGAACGTAAGTAGTTGAAAATGAGTCCGGGGTGCATTTCGCAATACCGGCGGGTCAATAAAAGACGCGAGGGTTTAACACCAGGATTCTCCGAGGGATAAAGGAAACAATCGACCACGATAATCCCAACTTCATAAGGACTGGCCGTGATCACAGGTTCAATACTTTGCCCCTTCTTATCCAACTCCATGGCTTGCGTAAAAGCATCCACAAGCCCGGGCGCCAGGGTCGGAGCGATAGCCCTTGCCTGCCAGTTCTTGTTAAAGCCTTGCAGAAGATCGGCAAGACCGCGCAGATAGCGCTTTTTATTGTTGGTATTGAGCGTCGAGTCAAACTCTATCTGCTGCTGTAATTCATCGATCCGACGCCCAAAAGCATCGGTGATCTGCAGATTGACCGTCTCATCCTTTGACAGCCGGATAAGACTATCGTACTTTCCACCCCCCAGGATCACCAGCTGCTGCTGTGCCTTATCCACCTTGTCATGAAAAAGCATACGATCCTGCGCTATCTTAAAGGGATAGGAATTGGGCTGTGCCGCGACCGGAATGGAGACGGTGATCAGGCAAAACAAAACCAAAAAGAAGGCTGAAAGGGCTCGTAATATTAGATTCATAGGCATCTTTCCAGGTGATTCCTGCAAAAATACGACCAAAAGCCGGATAAATACTAACCCCGGCGGCCGTTTGGCCGCCAATCCACATCGCCGGAACAGGCTCTCATGTTATTTATGTATTAAGAAATTGTAAACAGGTCCGGGATTTCCCTGGCCCAAGCTTTATTTAGAGTAGGTTTGCGTAAATTTTATTGATTAATGGAATCCAAAGGCAAGAAGATACTGATAGCAGACGATGAGCCCGATATCCTTGAGATCATTCAATACAATCTGACCAAAGAGGGGTACGAGGTAATTACCGCCAAAGATGGCGATGAAGCTATCGGAAAAGCTAAGATCGTCAGACCGGACCTGATCATCCTCGACATTATGATGCCCAAAAAGAATGGGGTGGAAGTCTGCGAGGTGCTTCGCTCCCAGCCCTCCTTTAAAGAAACCCTGATCCTTTTCCTCACAGCGCTCAGCGACGAGGGTTCACATGTTCGCGGTCTGGAGACAGGCGCCGACGACTACGTGACAAAACCCATCAGCCCAAAAGTGCTGATCAGCCGGGTCAACGCCCTTTTCCGCCGGGTCAATAAAGAACCGGAAGACAAAGTGCTGAAGATCGAAAACCTGAGCATCGACCCGTCCAAGTTCGAGGTCATGGTGGACGAGAAAGACGTGACGCTCGCAAAAAAGGAATTCGAATTGCTATACCTGCTGGCTTCCCGCCCGGGCAGGGTATTCTTACGCAATGAGATCCTGAACCAGGTCTGGGGCAATGAGGTCATCGTAGGAGACCGGACCATCGACGTACATATCCGTAAGATCCGCCAGAAGCTGGGATTGGACTGCATTACAACCGTAAAAGGAGTAGGATATAAATTTAATCTCTGAACAAGAGAGCAAAATTTTTTGTAATTTATATTCCATGCCGTCCACTAAAAATCTATCTCCCAAACAATTATCTGCCCTTACAGCCATTTTGCTCGCCTCACCTATTTCTCTGGGGATCTATATCCTCACTGAGAACTGGGTTGTGGGACTCACCTCGCTGCTTATTGTCTTTTCCGGCAGCTATGCATTGATCCTGTTTACGCTGGAGAAGTTCATCTACCGCAAGATCAAGCTGATCTATAAGCTGATCCATCAGACAAAAGCGACCAAAAAGGAAGAAGTTTATTTCAAATATATCCTGCCACAGAAGAGTATTGATGAAGTCCGGGAAGATGTCGAAAAATGGGGGGAGAAAAGGAATGAGGAGATAGAGCTGCTAAAAAAGAACGAAGCCTACCGCAAGGAGTTCCTGCAAAACCTGGCCCATGAGTTCAAGACACCCATCTTTGCGATCCAGGGTTATGTAGACACCCTGCTCAACGGCGCAATGGAAGATGCCGTCATCCGGAAGAAGTTCCTGGAGAATGCCGCCAAGAATGTCGACCGCCTCGTAAACCTGATGAATGACCTGGATGAGATCTCCACGCTCGAACGCGGCGAACAGCTGCTGTACAAACAGAACTTCATCATCCAGGACCTGACCCGGGAGATCTATGAGTCGCTCTCTATTAAAACCCACAGTAAAAACATCAAAACTGCCATCAAAAAAGGATGTGAATCCCCCATCACCGTATTTGCCGACAAAGAAAAGATCCGGATGGTGCTGATCAACCTGGTGGAAAATGCTACCAAATACGGGAAACCGGGGGGCAGTATCGTTGCCAGCTTTTATAAGATCGACGAAAAGAATGTGCTGATCGAGGTCAGCGACGATGGCATTGGCATCGAGGAAGAACATCTCATGCGCATCTTCGAGCGGTTCTACCGGACCGACGCAGCCAGAAGCCGCGACAAAGGCGGCACCGGCCTGGGACTCGCGATCTGCAAACATATTGTGGAAGCTCACAGCCAGTCGATCCACGTGCGGAGCACACCGGATGTGGGGACAACCATCGGATTTACCCTGGAGTCCAGAAGGGATTAGCCCAGCCACTACCCGATTACCCGGATTTTCCTACCTTTGGGCCCATGACGACCACGACTCAAATTTTCGACTATAGCAAATGGACCTCTCAACTGGCCGACCTCAGCAAAAAGTACCAGTCAGCCAGCCCTTACCCCCATATCGTTCTGGAAAATTTTCTGAACCCCGAAGTTCTCGATGAATGCATAAGGGAGTTCGATAAGCTCAATGAGAACAACGGCTGGATCAATTACAAACACTATAATGAAGACAAACGCGGGCTGAATAAGATCGACCTCCTGCCCGCGACCATCCAGGGAACGATCCATGAGCTGAACTCCCCGGCTTTTTTAGAATGGCTGAGCACCCTGACAGGGATCAAAAACCTGCAAAAGGACGAAAGCCTCGAAGGCGGCGGCATTCACCAGTCCACCAGGGGCGGGTTTCTGAATATCCACGCCGACTTTACAGCACATCCACACCAAAAGAACTGGCAGCGACGGGTAAACGTCCTCGTTTATCTGAATAAAGACTGGAAAGAAGAGTATGGCGGCAAGCTGGAGCTCTGGGATAAAAAGATGAAGGCCTGTGAAGCAGATATCCTGCCTGTATACAACCGTTGCGTGATTTTCAATACGGATGCCGATTCCTTCCATGGCCATCCAGAACCAATGACATGCCCGGAAGGCACCTTCCGCAGATCGATAGCCCTCTATTATTATACAGTAGAAGAGAATCCCTACCGCAGGGCTACTTATTATAAAGCCAGACCCGGTGATGGCAGCAACAAGCTGCTGGTCAAGCTGGACAACGCGCTGGTCTCCGCATATACAACAGTGAAAAGTAAGCTGGGGGCGAATGATAAGGTGGTGAGCGGGATCCTGAGGCTCTTTCAGAAAAAAAAGAAATAATTGAATTGAAAAAGGCTCCTTAAGGAGCCTTTTTTCTTTTATAAGTTATTTCACCGCCGGAGGCGCAGGCACATCCCGTTTCAGGAACACAAACCCATTCTTTCTGTATAATTCCTTTAGCTCCGGATATTTATACTTTTGTTCCCGGTCGACCTTCGTAACAAAATAGACGGGCTTGTCGATAGGTCCGGTCAGCAGCCACGACTCGTTATAAGATTCGGGATTAGTAGGTTTTTCTTTCTGGGTATAGAAAAGGTCTCCATAACTTTTATACCCGAGCGTATGCACATAACAGTCTTCCCCCTGCCTCGCAATAAAAAAGTCGATAGCCGCACCCTGGCTATACCGTTCGACCTTGGGGACGATGATGGCGGAAGCAAAGAAAATGACAATGGCCGTTCCTGCAAAAAATACCAGGGCAGCACGGCTATATGCCTGCCGGGAAAGGTATCGGATGCCGACAATCAGCGCTACCACCATGAGAATGCCGATAAGACCCTCCAGACCCGACCAGTGCACTTCGGCTTCCATATTACCACGGGCAAAAGTATCTTCGACATAAGGCGCCAGCCTTTTGACATTGAGACCGATGATGGCTACGCCAAGGATCAGCAGCGAGATAAGACCACCAAGAATAGCCAGCAGAATGCCGACATATTTCTTATAGATCATTTCACGGCGCTCCCACTTGTATATAGAATACGCGGCAAGAAAGGTTACAGGGAACCAGGCCATGGATGAATAGTGGATGATCCTGGACTGAACGATGGTGAACAGGATAGTGACGACCCAGAAAAGAAGGACCATCCATCTTTTGAAATCCCGGTCGAAACGACCATTGTATTTCGCTTTAAAAAAAGCAGGTATAGCCAGGATAGAAGCGGGAAAACAGCCTATCAGCAGAACGATATAATGATAGCCGAAAAAACCCGCCTGGTCAGCATCATGTGTCGTAAAAAGACGCCACTGGTATTTCAGGAATTCATTGATAAACCAGGGCCCTCTTTTAATCGTTTCGTAACCATACCAGGTAGAGGTGACCAGAAAAGCTACTACCAGGAAGACAAGCGCATGCCCCCAGCTGAAATAAAGTTTGAACCGGTTGTAGATAAGATAGACGCCAAGAGTAAGCAGGAAAACCATTAGGGCCACCTGGCCTTTCATCAATACCGCCAGCCCCATCCAGATGCCTGACCAGACGACATAATACAACTTGCTTTTATTGAGACCTTCCTTATCAAAATTGTTTCTCTTCCAGTGATACAGGATGAAATTATAAAGAGACAGGAAGATAAAAAGATTGAACCAGGGGTCGATGATCCCCGACTTGAAATACATATTGGGAAAGAGCGATCCGCCATAGGCCAGCGCCCAGAGAATACCGAACTTACGATCGTAGATACGGGAGCCGACAAGAAAGACCACGATAAGAGTGACGATACCACAAAGGGCGTTGGGCAGACGGGAAGCAAATTCAGTAACGCCAAACGCCTTCATGGCCGTGCTTTGCATCCAGAAGTACATCGGCGGTTTTTCCCAGAAAGGCTTGAAGTCGACATATACCCGGGTATAATCGTCCATTTTGATCATCTCACGGGAACATTCGGCAAAATTGATCTCATCCCAGTCAAAGAGATGCACGCGGCCCAGGAAGGGAATTAAGAGCATGGCGGCGAACAGGGCGATCAGCAGGATAGTGGTTGTCTTAGTAAGACGCATTATTTTAGTGGTTTATACATTTCTCTTTTTAGCCATCCCCATTTACAAAGACGATGCACAATGGATACATGTAAGACCCCAAGTCCATAGACCACGCTGCGACGGAAGTTGATGCTGGAAGCTTCTTCAAAGTAGCGGGTAGGACAGGTGATCTCCGCTATCTCATAGTCGAGATAAATGATCTGGGAGAGCATCTCATTGTCGAACACAAAGTCTTCGGAGTTGATCTCATAATTGATGCGCTGAAGGACTTCCCTTGAAAAGGCCCTGTAGCCGGTATGGTATTCGGCAAGCTTCTGGCGCAGCATAACGTTCTCGAAAAAAGTAAGGGCGCGATTAAAGACATATTTATAAAGAGGCATCCCGCCACGGAGGGCGCCTTTACCCAGGGTCCTGGCGCCAAGCACCACCTGATAGACATTGTTGGCTATCAGATAAGCCATGGAAGGGATCAGTTTGGGGGTATACTGGTAGTCCGGGTGGAGCATAATGACGATGTCGCCGCCAAGCTCCAGCGCCTTGTTGTAACAGCTCTTCTGATTGCCGCCATATCCCCGGTTCTTGTCGTGCTTGATGATATGGGAGATACCAAGCTCTTTGCCAACGGCAACGGTACGATCACTGCTGTTGTCATCGACCAGTACGACCTCATCTACAATGTCAAAAGGAATTTCAGCATACGTCTTGCGAAGAGTAAGTTCCGCATTGTAAGCGGGCAGGACTATCACCAGTTTTTTACCATCAATCATGCGTACAGTTAAATTAGAAGCGGCTTTCCCGGGGGAAGCCAGTAAGAAAAAATTGAGGGCAAACATACGCATAAGCGGCCTATCGGTGAAATTTTGCTTAGACGCGTGGCCGGGGCGCAAAAATACGCAGCGACTGGAGTTTTTCGGTAAATATCCAGTACACAAGGACAGCCGTAATCATCCCGATAGAGGCCCCCATAAGGACATCGTTCAGGAAGTGCTGACCGAGATAAATGCGGGAGTACCCGACGGCTACGGCGCCCAAAAGATAGGCCACATTGGTTTTCTTGTTCTTTTCAAGCAGAGCCAGTATCGTAGCCAGGGCAAAGACAGACGTGGAATGGCCGGAAGGGAAGCTGGCAAAACCGGTATGAGTGACCCCATCGATAAAAAAGGCGTATTGACCCGGAGCAAAAAATTGTTTGGGCCGGGGCATCGAAAAAATATTCTTCAGGATCTGCGCAAAAAGAGCAGAAAGCAGAAAAGAGGCAAGGATCTGACAGGACTCCGACCAGCGACGCATCACCAGGAAAAGGAGAATGATGATCACACTGAAGCGGCCATCACCCAGAAAAGTAAGACAGACAAAAAAGGTATCCAGTGTGCTGCGGTGAAAAGGATTAAGAGCGACAAAGGTCGCAGCCTTCCCTTCCGCCAGGAGGAAAATAAGGCCGACGAGAAAGAAGAAGGCGAAAAAGCTAAAAAAAAGGCGGTTCGCGACAAATATGTCCTTCAGTTTCTCCATCCTGCGAAATTAAGAAATCCGGGGAATCTGCGTTCACTCCGGTGGGCACATTCCCTGGGGTTGCCAGGCGGTCGCTGGATCACAACCCCGCTACCAATTCCTCGGCAAGACCAAAGGAAAGCGTCATGCCCGCACCTCCTACCCCGTTTATGACATAAACATACGGCTCAGGAGAAAAGAAGAGGTCGGCTTCCCCATCTGTCAGCTTTGCATAGACACCATTCCAGGTCTCAGCGACAGACCAGTCTTTGAAAGAGGCAAATTTTCGGAGATAGTCGAGAATTTTCCGGTTGATAAAGTCCTTGTCAAAAGGGTCATGCGTGAGCCCATATTCGTGGGAGTCTCCGACAGTGAGCTCGCCTCTGCCGTTCTGTGCGACCATGACATGAATACCCCATTGCAGGTAGTCGGCCATTTCTTCGGCATAACGCTGACGCAAGCCATCCAGGGAGGGAGCAGCTTTGAAACTGTTGTAGTGAATAAGAGACAGCCCTCCGCAGAGGGCAGGACCGATCCGCCAGTCTTCCGGCTGGGATACAAGCCGCATCATCTGAAGCTTGCATTTTGTGACGGGTTGTTCAGCAAACTGCTCCGGATACAATGTTTCGAAGTCGGCGCCATTACAGATAAAAACAAGGTCTGCCTCATATTCCTCCTCGTTCCCGATATAGACGATCTGATCGGAGATATAGGAGACGCATTTCCCCCAGTAAAATTCTACCTTATATTGTTCGGAAAGCCAGCCGGGTAGGGTGGCGATGGCTTCACGCGGATCGACGATGACCTCGTCGCTGCTGTAGAGCCCTCCAAGTAGCCCATCGGTGACGACTGCGCCCGAGGAAGAGGCAACCGCGGCCTTGTCCAGGAGCCGGACAGGACGGCCCTCTTTTTGAAAGACGGCACAGAGTTCCTGCAGAACCTGCCATTCGTCGGGTCGGTAGGCCAGGTGGAGACTGCCGGCAGGTTCCAGCCAAAAGTCCGCCCGGGGAGCAATTTCTTTCCAGACATCCCGGGTGCGGGATGCACGATCGTACATCTTACCTGCGCACTGGCCAATGGGCCATATCATCCCGAAATTACGGATAGATGCACCTACTGCTTTCTCTGTTCGCTCAAAGACCTTCACCGAGAAACCCCGGAGTGCGAGAGCTCTTGCCGTAGCCAGTCCTACAATACCGGCGCCTATAACTATTGCTGATCGGGATGACATATAATTCCTTATTGATTATTTTTTCTGTAAATTTTTGAATAAAGTACGGAGCCCCACAAAACCAGCAGTATCCCCGCTATAGCAGAGATATAGAATAGCATTGTAAAAAAGTCGACCCAGGTATATCGGATGTGTACGAACTCCTTTACAAGCAGCACAACAACAGTCCCCAGATAACCAAAGGCGTCTGCGATGTAGATAAGGAACCCGACATTTCCCGGAATTTTATACGCTGCCAGCATCCTTTCGAAATAAAAACAATTGTATGGCACATACCCCAGGTAAAGACCCGCAGACGCAGTTGTGATCCAGCCCACCGGAGATATAAGATGAAGATGAAACAGGATCGTAGCCCCCGCCGCCAGGAGAAAGCCGCCAATGATAATGGTATTATTCAGCTGGAAGGCCCGATAGTTATTGCGGATAAGAAAAAAGCCGCCGATAACAGCAAGGACGATCAGAGAGACGATCGTGCTGGTCCTGGCAAAAACATCCGCATTGTTACGAAAGCCCGTTTCGGTCCAGAGCTCGTTGGCGAAGTCCTCGGTAAAATCCCGAAGGATGGTTAGCATCACATAGGCGATGACAATGGGTATGAGGGCAAATCCGAATGTGCGAAGAAAATCCTGCCGCTGCTGCTTGCTCATAGGCCGACGCACAGTACGCTGTGCAATGTCATCCGCCGTCGGCGGCGGAGTTTGATTGAGCAGCCAGGTCGACAGCAAAAGAGGGATGATAAAGACCCCGCCGGCAATAAAGGGCATCCAGCCCTCGCCGATGCCGTGCAGGATCAGTCCCTTCCCCACCGTTTTGGCCAAACCCGAGGCAAAGATAAAGCTGGTTGCCAGGACAGCCCCCATCAGCTCAGTAACCCTTCTCCCTTCGAGAAAACCAAACACAAGCCCCCAAACCATCCCAAGCGGAAGGCCGTTGATAAACATAAAGACAAAATTATAAGGAGCAGGAACAAGACCAAATAAGAGCAGGGATAACCAGGAAGTAAGGACAAGCTTGATAATAAAACCTGCTCTTTTGGAGGGGTCCATTCCGCTTATGAAACGGATGCCATAGAATTTGCTCAGCATATAACCCAGCACCTGCGCAATGACGAGCACGACCTTGTAAGAGATACCAAAAAAATATATGCCGGTAAAAGAGGCGGCGGTAAAGGGTTTTCTAAATCCATACATACAGGTATAGACCACAAAGGACGCAAGGGATACATAAAGGACAAAGACCCAGACAGGAGAACGCTGCAATCGGACCCGCAGATTTAGTCCGGCAGAAAGGACGCCTCCGCTCTTTCCCGGGCTGTCTTCCCTAAGCGGGCTTGCCGGCTGAACGGAAGAAGGAGACACCGGGGGAGATTGCATGCTGATTGGTTTATGCCTTTTCGATAATAGGAAGCAGTTCTTCCAGGTCGTCGATGATATAGTCAGGATGATAAGACTCCAGCTGTTCACGGGTATAGGCCCCGGTTGTGACGCTGACGACCTTACCACAGGCAGCATTCCTTCCTTCTTCCACGTCGACTTCGGTATCACCTACTTTGAGGACCCTGTCAGGAGAGGAGATGCCGAGGTCATCGATCAGCACTTCGATCATGTCCGGATAGGGACGGCCATGAGTCACTTCGTCGCTGCAAATGACCTTGTCGATAAGCGAGCTGCGGTCATCCCAGCGAAGACGATGTAAGATCGTATCGGTGATGCTACGGGTAAACCCAGTATTCAACGCTATTTTTATACCACGCTGCTTGAGTGCGGAAAAGACCTGCTCCGTATGAGCAAAGGGCGCCAGTTTCTCGTCGTTGCGATAAAAAGCGATCATCTTGTCTATAAACCGGGTGTGAATACGATCGATCAGAACCTCGTCGTCCTTTTGTTTGGGATAGAACTTCCCCATCAGCAGGGAAATAGCTTCTATTTTGCGGAAACCCATTACTTTTCGTACCTCCTCATTCGGCATTTCAAAGCCGAAATCCCGAAAAGCTTCGATAAAAGCTTCTGCCACACTGCCGTTGTCCCGGACAGTAGTTCCTGCTATATCAAATACGACCAGTTGTATGGAGCTCATATTGTAAGAGATTTATATCGGAGAAATTATCGGGCAGGGGCAGAGCTATTCGAAAGATGATGCAGTATCATAGCCCGATAGTGCTGCAGATCGGGTAAAGGCTTATTCTCGATCTTCGCCATCTCATCCCATTTTCGCATCTGGATGATGAGAGGGAAAAGAGGATACTGCTCGAAAGCCGCGGCTTCCTCTTCCGTCATAGGGCCTCCCTGGAAATCCAGCGTCCTTTTGCTGGCTTCGGATAGCTGAGCGTAATAGGAAGGATCTTTTATGGTGAGATATCTCTTAGCCTCCACATGCGATTCTACAAGACGAACAACCTTTTTGGAAAAACCCTTTCCCCGCAAAAATTCAGCCCCAAGTTCTTCATGGTCCTTGATGCCGAATCCATCCATCTCATTCTCACCTTTTGCAGCTTCCGAAATATGACCGATGTCGTGAAGGAAAGCGGCTAAGATCACTTCCTCCTCATAACCCTGCTCTTCCGCCAGCTGAGCAGCCTGCGCCATATGTTCCAGCTGGGAGACCTTTTCACCGGCGTATTCGGCACCGCCATAGCCTTCATAAAGTTTCATGATCTCGTCCGTGATTCTTTGCGCCTGCTCGGGGGTCATAAGAGATAAATTTATAGATAATGATCCCAATGTATCGAAAATGCGATTAGTTGCCTATTAAATAATCCTTAATAAAAAAACGACCCGGCCGGGTCGTTTTTTTATTAAGGCACACCCTTTATTTGAGCAACCATATTTTCTGGTTCAGGTCGTCCCCGCTGAAGCCCTGGTTCGTCAAAGCTGCTTTCCAGTTTGCCCCATTCACCGTCTGTTCGGCCACGGGATAGGCCCATCTGACAGGAACGATGCCATTATTACCGACGCCGCTGCCGCCATCAAAAGCGGGAACACCGGTCCTGCGCCAGTTATAGTAGGATTCGTAGCCGGAATTCTCAAAACTGGCAATGTATTTCTGTAACACGACCTGGTTGATCGCTGTAGCCGCAGTTGCAGAAAGCTTTACGGAACTCTGCGCATACCAGCTGTTGAAATCAAAAGTCACCGCAAATGGTTTGACATCCGAAGTGGAGGTGCCGCCAGGAGGCAGGAAGTAAGCAGTAAAACCGGGCGACGCCGTATTGATGCCATAGAAGGCCATAGAAGCGATGATCCCGTTCTTATACCAGTCTTCAGCAGTACCTGCTGCCCACCCGTGGGTAATGCCCTCGGCGATATTAAAGCACAGCTCCTTGTAGCCTACCAGCACATCCGGCTCACCGGTAAAAGTCGAGTAATATCTTCTTCTGTTGATAAAGGAATATTTTCCGTCGTTGGCATTGTTATACATGGTAGCCAGGGGTTCTCCCGTGCTGGCACCGGCGAAATACTGGAACTGCGCCGGGTGCAGCGTATCATTGCCCACCAGTGCCCATGCAGGCTCCGATGTAACAAAAACACGGGGATCCTGGATCGTGGTGCAGGTACTGATGTAGGCCCTTGCCATGTTGAATCGCGCCGCAATCGAACCATAGTTGGTCGGATTGAACGGATAAAGACTGTATGTGTTGGTGCCGCCAGGGTTATAGTTGAATTGCAGATCATCAGACGTGCCCGTAAAGATCGGATATTTTGCATGGTCATTCAGGATAGCAGCGAATTGACCAGGGACGTTCAGGGTAGCATCCGATGCCTTAGCGCTCAATGCAACCAGTACCCGCAGCTTAAAAGAGTTCACTACCTTCTGCCATTTGGTAAGGTCTCCCCCAAAATAAATATCCTGTTTGGAATCCAGGGTATTGTTGATATCGTTCTTCGCGATCAGGGTGGCAAACTCCGTATTGGCCGTATCCAAAATATTCAGCACATATTGGAATACCTTTTCCTGCGAAGTATAGGCCGGCGTCATGTCACCCAGCCCCTGGAGATCATCACCCTGCGGCACATCCCCAAACAGGGAAGTCAGGTTATAATAGTAATACGCCCGGATGAATCTGCCAACTGCTTTGTAAGGATTGACAGCCGGAAGCAGCTTGGCCGCTTCGCCTTCCATCTGGACGACCTGCTTCAATACGGAGTAGGAATCAAAAGAGCCATTTGTCCAGTTATAGATATTATTATCATAATAGTCGTAATTGCTGCAATGATACTGGTTCCAGCGATGTGCGGCATCCCAGGCATTCAAGCCTTCACCGGAGCCCGTTCCGCTGAGCCGGCCAACCGCGCTCCCCGAAGAAGACGTGCCCGTACCCGATATATAGGTCAGTACGGTGCCCAGGATCAATTTTGGCGGAACGCTGGCCGGGTTATTGGGGTCGGTCTGTTTTTCATTGATCTGCTTGGTGCAGGAGGTGATCATCAAACCACCCATAAGTATGAAAAATAAATATTTCAGCTGTTTCATATCTTTTTCTTTATGGATTGTTTAGAAAGAGAAATTTATGTTTAACCCATAGCTACGGGTAGTCGGTGTCTGCAGACCCGAGGTAAAGGATGGTGTGGCGCTGTACGTACCGTTGTTCTGCACATTGTAAATGCTCTGGCTATACTGGTCCACATCGAGGTCCTTGTATTTGTTAGGGAAGAAATACAGTAGATTCCTGCCGACCAGCGAAACACTGGCATCGCTGATGATGCTCCTCTTTCCAAATACTTTCGAAGGTATTTTATAGGTGATCGCTACTTCCCTGAGCTTGACATAGGTCTTTTTCACGATGTCCAGATCGGGAATAGAGGCTGCCTGTGAAACAAAAGGCTGAACCTGGCTCCTGGTGGTATTCTGGGTAACCGTCAGGTCTTTCATATTCGTGATCTGTCCGTTGATCGGGTCCAGCTGGATGCCATTGGGTCCCGTCAGGTTAACCCCATCGCCTGTATATGCAGCCACATTGGCCTCGTCGGACGGTCTGGCTGCTCCCAGCGCACCGGTTGCGGTTTCGATATGACGACCGGCCTGCAGCGTTTTCTTCCGTACGTAATCTTCCATCACTCCCCCAACCATTCCGTCGAACTGGAACCGGATCGCAAAGCTCTTATAGCTAAGCGTGTTCACCAAACCCCACTGCCAGTCCGGATCACTATGACCGTAGATCTTTTTGGCAGAAGAGCCCACGTCAGAATAGCGGAGATAAACCCCTGATGTCGGATCGATCACCATTTTTCCATCAGGCGTTCGTACAAAAGCGTTATCATAGACCAGGTCGACACGGGCGCCATTCTTCTCGTAGTTATCGGGATGGCTGAGATAGTTGGTCCATTTTCTTTTGTACGTCGAGAAATTGGCAACTACATTCCAGCTGAATCCATCCTTATTGGAGATCGGCGTTCCGTTGATCGTAGCTTCCCATCCGTCGTTGGTATATCCGTCTCCGTTCGTCAGGTACCCGGGATACCCTGTTGAATTGGATATGAGCTGGTTGACGATACCCGAGTTCTTATAGTGGTAACGGGTTACATCCAGTCCAAGCCTGTTCTTAAGGAACCGGATATCAAGACCGGCCTCATACGCCTTTCTGTCTGCCGTTTGGATCGAGTTGCTGATCAGCGCGTCTGTATAGCTGGCGCTGACCTGGTTGCTATAGGTCGGGCTTAAGGTATAGGTCTTCACGAATTGGTAGGCCGGCCCATTATAGGGTGAAGCCCAATAGTAGCCATAACCCGACGCCGGCGTACCGCTGATATTCGGAGAGAAGGAAGCATTGGTGCCTCCGCTCTTGCTGGCTGCATATGAGGCTCTGACCTTAAGGAAGGAGACAGCTTCGGGAAGATGCACATATTCCGAAATGACCGAGGCAAGATTGAAAGAAGGATAGAAATAGCTGTTTACATTGCTCGGCAATGTGGAAGATTTGTCCACGCGGCCGGTGATATTGGCGGTAACATAGGATTTATATCCCAGATCGACCGAGTAATAAGCGCTCAGCACCAGCATGCTCGAGCGATAGCTGATACCGGTTATCGGGTTGAGGGAGTTGGCAAAGCTGTAAATCCCGGGTACATTCAGATAGTTGGTGGACTCGAAGTCGGAAGTGAAGCTCAGGTTCCGCGCAGTAGCGCCGCCTACGGCCTGGACATCCAGGAAACCCGCGATCTCATTCCGGTGGTAGCGGACCTGCAGGTCTTCATTCGATTCGAATAAGGACCTTCTGTCTTCCCGGTAATCACCCTGACGAAGCTCTCTTCCGTAGACATCCGCAGAATAAGGAAGTTTTTCAGAGTTCATCATATCGTATGCCGTCATGCTGGGTCTGAACTGGAAGTCGATGCTGTTATTCAGCTTGTAGTTGAGCGACAGGTAACCATACTCATTGTTCTGATAATGTCCTCTCAACCATTCGTAGGACATAAAGTAGGGATTGTTGTAGCGATAGTACTCGGCATACTTCTGCTGAATGCCGACCTTGCCGGGCTGCCAGTAGTTTTTCATGTCGTTGACAGACCAGTCGGCGCCTCCCCACAGGATCATGTTGTAGATGATACTATTGGGACCATAGCTGACGTCCGGAATATTGGGTGACGATTGCCGGCTGAAATTGAAATAGGTCGTGAGGCTGAATCTGGGATTGAACCGCTGTACGATGCTGGCCGTGAAGTTGGCGTTGTTCAGCTTGGTATTCGGAACAATGCCTTGCTGATAGGTGTTGCCGGCAGAAATGCGGATATCGGTCTTATCCGTAGAAGAGCTGACGGAAATGCTGTTCGTGGAAAGCACGCCGGTCTGGATGAACTTTTTCAGGTTGTCTTTGCCACGGGCGATCCACGGTGTAGGTTTGACATGGCCTAAGAAAGGCTTTCCGCTGGCGAAAGTCGTTGTGTAAGTAGTATTGGGATCGTATTCCCCATCGTACTGTGGCAGAAGCCGGCCGTCGAATTTGGGTCCCCAAACATCATAGTCGTAGTCATTTACGCCCACACCCACGGCGCCTGTGCCAAAATAAGAGGCGGGACTGGACCCACCGCCACCGAACGCATATTTGCCATTGTCGCCGGGACCATATTCATCCTGGTATTTCGGCAGGGCGATAAATCCTTTATTAAGCTGTGTGCTGGAATTCACGTTCACAATAAAACGGCCCTTTGCCTTCGCACCTTTTTTCGTCGAGATGATGATCGCGCCGTTCTTGCCCTGGAAACCATATAAGGCCGCAGCATTGGGTCCTTTCAGAATGGTGAATGTTTCAATATCGTCCGGGTTGAGATTGTAGGTATCAGAAGCAATGGGAACGCCATCGACCACAAATATGGGACGATCATTGGGGGCATTCTCCCCGCGGATGATGACATCCGGGGAGTGGCCGATCTCCTGGTTGATGTTGATCTCCAGACCGGCGGCATTGCCCTTCAGGGAATTGACCGGGTTGGCTTCGCGTGCGGTAGTGAGCGTGGAGGCATCGATCGTCTGGATAGCATAACCCAGACGTTTGGCTTCCTTTTTAATACCGGTAGCCGTGACCACCACCTGGTTGAGCTCTTTGGTATTGGCCGCTACGGAAATGCTGAGATCATTGCCGGTGACGGGCTGTTCAGTAGTCGTCACCCCGATGCCGGTGATCACCAGAACATCGCCTTCTTTGGCTTTCAGCGCAAAGCTGCCGTCTACAGCCGTAGAGGTGCCGATGCGCGTTCCTTTGATGGTCACTGAGACACCGGCAACCGGGGTCTGATCTGCCTTGGACAGAACATGACCGGAGATGATCGTTTGCGCGAATGTAAATAAAGGGAACAGGAGAGCGAGCAAAAGGAGCCCTCTTGTGCAGGTCGTTTTTTTACTCATAAAAACAGTGTGTTTAATAATTGCGAAAGCCTGGTAAAATATTGCAGCGAAATTATCAGGGCAATATGACTGGAAGGTTAGGAGTGATTTAAGTAAATGTTAACAGTTTATAAATACTAAACGAATGTTAAGTATTTGTAAATAAGGGGAAACACTTGATTACACGATGCAGCGGGACTGCACGCTGCGGCAAAGATGCGCACTTGCGGATGAAATGGGCCGTGAAAGTGGCGATTTAAAAAAGATACATGACGAGTATGAGGGCTTCGGTGCTGCCGGTGTTCTTAAGGCGGTGAGGCACACGTCCATCGAAAAAAAGAGTGTCCCCTTCATGTAGCGTAAAAACTTCCTTGTCGATCTGGTATTCAATGTCTCCTTTAAGAATGTATTTGCACTCAAAGGCATCGGTGCGGATCATTTGTTTGCGGCCCGATCCTTTTTTAAGTTCCAGCAGCACGACGTCTGTCGCCTGGGAAGTGACAGTACGGGTGAGGATGCGTTTATAGGAAAACCCCTTTACAGGTTCTTTGGAGAACATTTTTTCCTGGCCCTTCCGGATGATGAGGACATGGTTGTTGTTAAAGGTATCCTGCATGTCCTCGAAAAAAGTGCGAAGGTCTTCTTCAAGAGAATGGATGATCTTGAATAATACGGGAAGGGAAGGGACCGTACGGTTGTTTTCGATCTGTGAGATCAGCCCTTTGCTGACGCCGGCACGGGTGGCCAGCTGTTCAAGAGTTATATTTTTCTGGGTTCGTTTGGCTTTGATCTTATCTCCGATGAGCAGGAGCAGTTCTTCGTTCATAGTGGGCTAGCCGATTTAATCGGAACGAAAGATACATCATTTTGCGCCTCCCTGCCCATTGAGATAATCCGCCAGCCCGCGGATATGATCAGTATTGATATAGTCCGTGTGTAACCGAATGAGCTGATCCCAGGCAGCAGGAGTATCGGGAGCATCCCAGAAACGTACCGGCAGGTGCTGTTCATGCGCATGTGTGACGGCAGCCACGATGCCCTTCTTATCCGCTTCCGGCAATTCCGTCCGACCATTCCACCGGGTGAAGCTGCGCAGGTCATCGCTCATCATCACGATCCTCGACAGCGCCTCGGGAGTATAGGAATGCCCCAGTATGCCGTCGAAGGCGATAAAGGAAGGGTAGGACGTGTAAAGGTCGGGAGAAGGCCGGTTACCGCTGATGACCCATTTTATAAAGGCACATTGTTCGAGAGCCGGATATTTATTAAGCAGGGAGACAAGAGCATTGAGGGCTGCGACGGAGTCGGCCTTTACATCGATGAGGATCTGCAGGCACCGGGTGGTGTCGGCATAAGGATGACCATTGTTCTTTTCCACGCAGGACAACAGCGGCCTGACATAATATTCTTCCAGCGTACGGCCGGCCTTGATCTCTTCCCTGTTGTGTCCGACGAGCAGCCGGCCATCCTGCAGCCAGATATCCGCTTCAATAGACCCAAATTTTTCCTGCCAGGCCATCCAGAACGGGATGGATTGCTCATAGTCGTTGTGAGAATGCGTGTTCGCAACCGTATATTTTTCCTTCCCTGTCATGAGCCGGCCGGGAAAGAGATTTCCTGCCGAAGCCCTGTTTACGGGGGTTGCAGCGGTTGTAGCTGGCTGCGCGGAGGGCTGGGCGATAGTTCCCTGCTGAGCAAGAGCAGGTCTTACGGTCAGGCACATCCAAACTGCGGCAAAAAGGTAAAAGGGCCGTTTTTTCATGGGCGCAAAGGTAAAATATCCCTTCCGGCTATGGTCAGGAACCCATAAAGTTACAATTTCTTAACGCTCGCTTAAAATAGCAGTAATATATAGTTTAGAACTTTGATAAACCACAGAAATGGAAAAGCGACCCGTAGATGTAGTTGTATTGTCTGATGTTCACCTTGGAACGTACGGATGCCGGGCTAAGGAGCTTGTCAACTACCTCAAAAGTATCACTCCCAACATACTCATTTTAAATGGGGATATCATCGACGGCTGGCAGTTCACCAAGCGATATTTCCCCGTTGCCCATATAATGGTTATCAAGGAGATCATTCAGTTTATCACCAATGGGACCCGGGTTTTTTACATTACCGGCAACCACGACGAGATGATGCGCCGGTATACCGACCTCCAGATGGGGAATTTTACCCTGACCGACAAGCTGGTACTGGAGATCGACAATAAGATGACCTGGATCTTTCACGGCGACGTCTTTGACAATACCACCAAGGGAGGCGCCAAAGTACTGGCAAAACTGGGTAGCAGCGGATATAATCTCTTGATCCGTTTCAACAGATTCATTAACTTTATTCTGAACTTCCTCGGCCGCGAAAGGGTATCCATCTCCAAAAAGGTTATGGCCGGGGTCAATAAAGCTGTTAGTAAGATCAATGATTTCGAGTTGATAGCCGCCGAGCTTGCCATCGAAAAAAAATACGATTACGTTATTTGCGGGCATATCCATCAGCCGCAAAAAAAGATAGTTGAAACAAAAGACGGGAAAGTCACCTACCTGAATTCCGGGGATTGGGTCGAACATCTTACTGCATTGGAATACCAGCAGAATGAGTGGACCATATTTGAATACGATGAGAAACAGTTCCCTGCAACTCAGACGATCGAGATGAAGACCAATGTCAATGTTATGACCGACGAAATCAATTTTTATATCAATTCACTCGCAGCCATCTAATACGTTTTATGAAGATTTTTTACGCAGTCCAGGCAACAGGTAACGGCCATATCAGCCGGGCAATGGAGCTCCTCCCTTACCTGGAAAGATATGGAAAGGTGGACATTTTCCTGAGCGGCGCAAACAATAGTCTTCAACTCGATGCCTCGATTAAATACCGCAGTAAGGGACTGAGCCTCTTTTATACCAGCAGCGGTGGCCTCAATTACTGGGAAATAAGCCGCCAGATAGCCCCATTGCGGATCTGGAAGGAAGTCCGGGACCTGCCGGTGGAAAAGTACGACCTCGTGATCAACGACTTTGAAAGCATTACTTCGCTGGCATGCGCCTATAAAAAGATACCGTCCGTGAACTTCGGACACCAGGCAAGCTTTATTTCCCCAAAAGTACCCCGTCCGGAAAAAAAGGAGCTCATGGGAGAATGGATCCTGCGTAATTATGCCCGGGCAACCCAGTACATCGGTCTTCATTTCAAACAATACGATGACTTTATCCTTCCGCCGGTGATAAAAAAAGATATCCTCCAGGCAGACCCCCGTGATAAAGGACATATTACCGTCTATCTTTCCTCCTACAGCGACGCCACGGTACGTCAACATCTTCAGCCTTTACGGGATTTTCGCT
>Ga0307510_10000164_pt1 | contig 56009 bp, 52 predicted proteins | sample 12_EM_MG_FD_207224 | JGI IMG/M metagenome (GOLD analysis project Ga0307510, IMG submission 207224) | Populus trichocarpa ectomycorrhiza microbial communities from riparian zone in the Pacific Northwest, United States - 12_EM | ecosystem: Host-associated > Plants > Roots > Unclassified | place... | reverse complement strand
GCACTTCGTTGTCGCCGCTCTTGCCGATCTGGTTGATCACGCCACCGATGGAACGGCCGTATTGGGCGCCGTAGCCGCTGGTGAACGTCTGCTGCTGTTCGATCGCGCCGTACGGCAGCGTGACGCCACCCATGCTGTTGAGCGCTTCGGTGACGTTCATGCCATCGACGTAGTAGGCGTTCTCGGCCGCCGAAGCGCCGCCGAACACATTGATCGGCGTACCAAGCGGGCCGGTGCCCAATTGTGGCGAGGCCATGCCAACGCCCGGCGCCAGCATGGCGATGTCTTCCGCGGTACGTTGCAGCGGCAACTGCTGCAGCTGCTTGGCGGTGATCGTGGTGACCTGGTTGGTGGTCGTCACGTCGATCGGCGGAAGCAGATTCGCCGACACATTGACGGCTGACAGGTCTTTAGCATTGACACTGCCAGTGCCGTTGACGAAGTCCACTGCCACGGCGCCGGCCGCGACCGGGCTGACCCCGCTGCGGCTCTGCACCACCTTGCCATCCCGCAGCAGCGATACCGTGTAGTCACCCACTGGCAAGGTGATCGAGAATTTGCCGGAGTCCCCCACCGGGATGGTGCGGTTGAAGCCCGCGCCGCCGCTGATCTGGATGGTTTCGCCGGAAGCCGTCGGGGCCGTGCCGTAGATGGTGCCGTTGACCGCCTGCGCCCAGGAGGTGCCCGCAAAGCCCATGGTGATTGAGCCTATCGCCAGGGCCAGCGCCTTTTGCCTTAGGACAGTGTTGCTTCGCGATATGCGAGAAGTTTTGTTATTCATTGACAGTGCACCCCGTTCGATCAAAGGCCTTACCGTTGATGGATCCCCTGCAAATTTTTTTTCAACTTAACTTCAGTCATACCCGCACCGACCAGTGCCGAAGGTAGCGGTCAACCCGCACCGGGTTCGTGCAGTTTCCACTCATGCCGTGTCGCCCCTGGACTGGTGAGCCACGACGCTGACAGCGGTGAGATCGGCAGTGACGTTACCCAGCGTCGCCAGCGTGTCGGGCAGCGTGTCCACGGCGAGCATCAGGCCGAGGGGACTCAACGGCACACCCATCGCCTGCGCAACCGGCAGGTTGGTGGCCATGAAGGTAACCGCCCCGGGCAAGCCTACCGAGCCAAGGCTGATGACCACTGCCAGCAGCGCACCGGTAACCAGGTGCGCTGCGGAAAGATCGATGCCATAGGCCCAGGCGATGAACGCGGCCGATGTCATGTACTGCACCGGGCTGGTCAGGCGGAACAGCGATACAGCCATCGGCAGCACCAGCGCGGTGACCGGTGCGGGATAACCGAGCTTCCGATCCGCGCTTTCCAGCATCGCCGGCAGCGAAGCCAGCGACGACTGCGTGCTCACCGCCACGACCTGGGCCGGCAGCAGCGCCGCGGCGAAGCGACGGAGGCGCTCGCCACCGAAAACCATCGCCACGGGTAGCATCATCAGCGCCACCGAAACGTACATCAGGCATTCGGTCAGCACGTACACACCCAGCGCGCTGAGCATGCCCAGGCCTGCGCGCGCGCAGACGGAAAGAATCAGCGCGAATACCCCCAGCGGCGCCGCCCACAACACCCAGCGAACGATCACCACCATCGCGTCTGCGATCGCCTGGAAAAATTCCACCAGCATGCGGCCGCGCGCCGGGCTGATCTGGGTCAGCGCAAAACCAAGGAACAAGGCGAACACCACCAGCGGCAGCATCGCACTCTGCGCAGCGGCGTTCACTGCATTGTTCGGCACGATCGCCACCAGTGCGTCGATCCATCCCACCGGCGCCGTCTGAGCCGCGGGCAGCACCGGCGCATGATCGAGTGCTGCGGCCAGCGCCGGGTTGTGCGGAAACAATCGGAAAACCCACGGCGCGGCCAGCGCAGTAAACAGCGCCCCCAGGGTCAGCAGCACGATAAAGACCATGATCGCGCGGCGGGCGATACGACCGGAAGCGGCAGCGTCCGAGGCGGTGTTGACGCCGATCACTACCAACGCCAGCACCAGCGGTACCACCGTCATCTGCAAAGCGTTCAACCACAGCTTGCCGACCGGTTGCGCGACATTCGCCACGTCCAGGGCAACCGCCGGATACCAGGCGCCCAGCAGCAGGCCCAGGGCGGCACCGGTTACCAGGCCCACCAGCACGCGTGCGGTCGGGCTCATGGTGAGCCGCCCCCTGCCAGATAAGGCCAGACCGTATGGATCACCATCGTCCCCAGGTGGTCGCCCGTCGGCGTGGCCGGGCGATGGTTTCATAGGAAAGGAATAGGTAATTCCTTTCTAAGTCCATCGGATCATAAATTATTGACCGCAATTTGCAAGCATGTTACACAGCGCTTTCAAGGGGCTCGGCCCGGGGCGTTAGCCATGATCCAGACTTCCGCCACCATGCCGCTCCCTGCGCCTGCTTCCGCCGCGGCTGCGACCTTGGACGGTGTCGACCTCGCCGCCCTGGCGACACGGCTCGGCACACCGCTGCATGCCTATTCGGCCAGCGCGATCCTCTCGCGTATCGAAGGCCTGCAGTCTGCGCTGCAAGGCCTTGATGCCGGCATCTGCTATGCGGTCAAGGCCAATTCGAATCTCGCCGTCTTGCAGTTGATGGCCGCGGCGGGCGTTGGCGCGGATATCGTTTCCTCCGGTGAGCTGCGTCGCTGCCTGCATGCGGGCATCGCCGCCGATCGGATCGTCTTTTCCGGCGTCGGCAAGACCGAGGACGAGATGGCCGAAGCGCTCGCCGCGGGAATCGAGCGCTTCAATGTCGAATCGCACGACGAGTTGCTAACCCTGCAGCGGATCGCCAGGGCGCACGGGTCGATCGCACGTGCCGCCGTTCGCATCAACCCGGACGTGGATGCGCGGACCCACGCGAAGATCTCCACCGGCAAGTCCGAAAACAAGTTCGGGGTGAGCATCGACGAGGCGCGATCGTGGTTCGCCGAGCGAGCGAGGTTGTCGCACGTGCAGCTCGATGGCCTGCACGTGCACATCGGCTCGCAGATCCTCTCGCTGGAGCCGTACCGGATGGCGCTGGCGCGGGTCGCCGATTTCTGGCGCGAGCTCGAACAGGCAGGACATCCGATCCGGAGTATCGACGTCGGCGGCGGCCTGGGCGTGCGCTACCGCGCCGGGGAAGACCTCCCCATAGCCGCGGCCGACTACGCCACGGTGATCGGCCAGGCGCTGGCCGGCTACCTCGGGCGCCTGCTTCTGGAACCGGGGCGTTACCTGGTTGCCGAGGCCGGTATCCTGCTGACCCGCGTGCTGCGCATCAAGCAGGGCGGTGAGCGGCGGTTCCTGGTGATCGACGCGGCCATGAACGACCTGCAGCGGCCGAGCCTCTACGACGCCTGGCACGACATCCTGCCGGTGGTAGCGGATCCCACGCGGCCCATGGTCCGCTACGACATCGTCGGCCCGGTCTGCGAAACAGGCGATACTTTCGCCCGTGCGCGTGAGCTGCCCGAATGCCGGGTGGGCGACCTGCTGATGATCATGGCCACCGGTGCGTACGGCGCCTCGATGGCCTCGACCTACAATTCGCGGCCGCTGGCTGCCGAGGCGATGCTCGACCAGGGAAGGTATGCGGTGATACGTCGCCGCCAGCTTTTCGAGGAGATGATCGCGGGCGAACAGCCCGCGCGGAACTGGCAAACGATATGAACCGGGAAGCCCCATGACACCGATCGCACGCATTGCAGCCTTCGCCTCACTGTCCATCTTCGGCGTGCTGCCGGTCCAGGCGCAGCAGGATCCGCCGATCACCATCGACACGCATGTCGACATCCCGTTTACCTACATGCACGAGGCAAAGTTCGACGCCGGCAAAGCCACGCCGCTGCTGGTCGACCTGGGCAAGATGGAGCGCGGTGGGCTCAATGCCGCCTTCTTCGTGGTGTGGGTGCCGCAGCACAAGCTCGATGCGGCCGGCTACGCCAAGGCTGTAGCGCAGGGCGAGCAAAAATACGACGCCATCGGCCGCCTGCTGCTCCAATACCCCGACCGCATCCGCCTGGCCACCACGCCGGAGCAGCTGATGGCCAACCACGAGGCCGGCCTGCTGTCGGCGGTCATCGAGATCGAAAACGGCTATTCGCTCGGCCACGACATCCATCGCCTGGATGCTGCCTACGATCGCGGCGCACGTTCGATCGGGCTGGCCCATGTCGGCAACAACGACCTGTGCACCAGTTCGCTGCCCGATACCAAGCACGGCGAGCCGGAGATGAACAGCCCTGGCGACACCGGCATGAGCGATTTCGGCCGCGCGGTGATCAAGCGCGCCAACCAGCTTGGCATGCTGGTGGATGTCTCGCACTCCTCCGACGCCTGCGTGCGCGAGGCACTGAAGCTATCCACCGCACCGGTCTATGCCTCGCACTCCGGTGCGCGCGCGGTGCTCGATCATCCGCGCAACCTGCCCGACGACCTGTTGCGCGCGATCGCCGACAAGGGCGGCGTGGTCGATGCGGTAGCCTACAAGGAATTCCTCAAGCACGACCCGGGCCGCGAAGCCGCCGAAAAGAAATTACAGGACGCCATCGCCAAACAGCGGGGCGAAACGAAGTACGACAGCGACAAGGACGATTACCTTCCGGCGATGGATGCAGGGATGGCCCAGATCCAGAAGAAATATCCGCTGGCCACGCTCGACGACTACATGGACCACATCCAGCACATGGTGAAGGTCGCCGGCATCGACCATGTCGGCATCGCCTCGGATTTCGACGGCGGAGGCGGCATCACCGGCTGGGCCAATGCCAGCGAAACGCGAAACGTCACCGCAGCCCTGCGCAAACGCGGCTTCAGCGACACCGACATCGCCAAGCTGTGGGGCGGCAATCTGCTGCGCGTCTGGCGCGAAGTGGATCGCGATGCAAAACATTGAAACCACCCGGCTCATGCCCCCTTCCTTGCAACGCTTCGTGCCAACGCTTCAAGAAACCGTCCCGTCGATGTGCCGCATCGCCGCGCTTGCGCTGCTGCTGCTGACTGCAGCCTGCGCCCACCTGCCCGCGCACAATCCACTGGCGACATGGGTTCATTCGCCCAACCAGGACGTGCGCCGGCCGGTGCTGATCGTGGTGCATTTCACCGAGCAGCACTCGGTACAGGAGAGCCTTGAAACACTGCGCACACAGAACAGTGGCGGCCGGGTCAGCGCCACCTATCTGATCGGCAGCGACGGACATATCTACCAACTGGTATCGGACGAACGCCGCGCATGGCATGCGGGCTCGGGCCACTGGGGTACCATCACCGATGTCAATTCCGCCTCCATCGGCATCGAACTGGACAATGACGGCCAGTCGCCGTTCGCCCCGGCGCAGGTCAGCAGCCTGCTGCAGCTGCTCACCGACCTCACCACGCGCCTGCACATTCCGCGCGCCCAGATCATCGGCCACCAGGATCTGGCGCCCTCACGCAAGCCCGACCCCGGCAAACTGTTTCCGTGGAAGCAGCTGGCCGACGCCGGCTTCGGATTGTGGCCGAGGGGTGAACTGGTCGACCCGCCCGCGGGCTTTGATCCATGGATGGCGATGGCGGTGGTTGGCTATCCGCTGGAGGATCGTCCCGCCGCGGTGAAGGCGTTCCACAACCACTTCCGCGGCATCGACGGCGATACGCTCGATCAGCAGGACCTGCGCATCCTCTTCAACCTGGCGCAGATCATCGTGCGCGGCGATAACGTGCGCTGACGCCATCCCTGGGGTTGAAAGGCTTACGCTCGCTCGTAAGTCCCGGTGAAGAGATCGATGCCCTGCCGAATGGCATCCTTGAGTTCGACCTCATCGTCCAACAATTCTTGCTGCGTGAACATGATGGCTTCCGCGGCATGAATAAGCTGCCCGAGGCGTTCAACGGGTTCGGTGATGCCACAGACCTTTGCGAAGGGAAGGATATCCGTACGGGCCAGGAACAGGCTCTTCGAACCATTCAGGGTCAGAGCCAACTGGTCTTCCGGGATGTAACGGGTTGTATTGACGATGTCGTAGGCAGGTGCCATCCGTACATCGCCCGCCAAGGGATGGGTGTATAGAAGACCAAAATTCTTCAGATGCGCGTCGCCGTTGCCGAGCATGGCCGAAAGTACGACTTGATCAAACAGCTGCGCCTTCGCTTGGCTGACATGTTCCGGCGCACAGTAAGCCTCGATGGCGCGCGCAATCTGCTTGTAGCTTCCATTATATTTTTCTTGCGCAGACCGCCCCATCAGCGATGCCATGTCTTCAAAGCCGATCGGTTCGCCTGTCGAGGTTCGGTCGAAGCGCCGCATAACGAAGAGCTTGCGGTTTTCAGACAGGTAGAAATCCGGCACAGGCATACCAGCCTCGCGGGCGATACTCATGCAGATGAACTCGTTGACAGCCAAACCTGGAAATTTCTCGCCCGCACTCTTCACAATGAGGTCCGACGTGGCCATGGCGGCTTTGCCGTACACGCTATCGGATACATCCTCAGGTACCAGCACCTTGGGCTGGACGCCCGACATGCCGGTTCGGGTCAGGTAACGGTCTGACAACTCTACGAAGAGATCCTCTGCCCCATTCCAGGCAAGAATCGTTTCAAGCTTGACCCCTCGGTCACTGCGATCATCAGGCATATCAGGGCTATGCACCGAGACCCGCCCGACAGCCGCCTGATGACCGGTCATGGCAAGCAACAGCATGGGATCGAACTGGGTGGCTTTGGCGAATCGATTGCGAAGCTCCTCCAGTACGTAGCCTTCAGGGAGATTCATCTCGAAGATGGGCAGAAGCGTTTGACTGCGGTAAGGCTCCAACCGACGTTGCATGTTGAGGGCGATTTCCGCCTCCGGCGCGATGTCCGGACTGTACTGAAAGAAATACCCGTTCTCGCGTGCAAGTACGCCGCTGCTCCCCTGTGGAGTTGACACCGCCAGATGACGAATCGCTTTATTCGTCACCGGAGAAGAACTCCCTTGCTTCTTCCAACGTGGGGCGCCTGGTCGGTGCAAGCGTCAACTCTGCCCCCAGTGCCTTGGCGATGGCGGCATAAGCCTTCAAAGAGACATTGGGGTCCCCGCGTTCCACCTGAATAACTTTCAGGCGCGGCAGGCCAGCCAACCTAGCCACCTCGGCTTGGGTCATTGATCGGCGATCCCGCATGTCTCGCAGGGAACTACCCAGACGGTTGAGAGGTAGTGTATCCATGTATCGTATACAATACATCGTACCGAATAAGTATTGCAAGCGATACTTTTAGACGGTCAAGGTCAGGGGGTTGCTGCGCTTTCGACAGCCGATGTCACCAAGTCCGGCGCGTACTGAGACGGGGTATCACTCTCTTCAGCCACATGCGCCTCTGCGCTGGCCTCGGCAAGTGCCTTGCGCAACGCAAGCACGGAGCGCAGGTTCCGCTCCATTTCGGCGACGGTCAGCGGGAAATAGTTGTCGTCGCGATCGCTGGCCAGCCAGCTGGCCACGCGCTGGTGGTCTACCGGTACCTGCATGGCATGAAGGGCAACTACCACGTCGTTGGCGTCCAGTCCCGCCACTTCGCACACCAGGCGCCACAGCCAGTTCACGCGCTGGGGATCGAGTCCGCGGGTCATCGGCGGGCGCTGGTATGGCCGAAAGTTGAGGTCGCTCATGGCATGCAATCCCGGACACGGGAGGGTCGATGCCCGTTCTATCGGCAAAATCCCAGCAGCCTTGAACAGGCCCTAGGGCGGTGCGGCCGATCCGGGTGGCGCCGGGAAGGCAAAAAGCTCGCTGGTGTAGGTTTCCACCACCAGGCTGAAGGGTCGGCCCTGGCCGTCGTAGAGCACGGCCTTGTGGCGGAGCACCTGGTGGGGTATCGCCAGCGGCCGCTTCGCTATCGCCACCGCCGGGGAGATCTCCCACCCCTCGGGCAGCGCGTGCCAGAGCGTTTCGGCCGACTTGGTTTCCCGGCGAAAACCAAGCGCCGCAACGACCTTGCCGAACGGCTGGTCGGTGGTGTCCAGGATGTGATTCATGTCCGGCGTGAGCCGCGCCGGCACATACCAGTTGTCGGCTTCGGATAGCACGTGGCCGCCACAGGCCAGCTTGACGCGGCGGTAGCGCACGGGCTCGTCGGCACCTATGCCCATCAGCTGCCGGTCTTCGGCCGACAGGGGTTTGTCGATGTGATCGCGCTGGGCGGTGATTTTTGCCGGGTCCGCCAAGTGATGGGCACCACACCAGCCTTCCAGGGTGAGCGTGGCGCTGGGATGGCTTAGCAGGTCGGCGTTGAAGGTCTGCAGCAAGGCCACGGCTTGCGTGCGCGTGAGCTGCGAATCCGGCCACGATGGCGCATCACGCGACAGCACGGGTAGCGGGGCGACACCGGCCAGCGCCAACAGCATGCCTGCGACAGGCACGCGCTTTCGCATCAGGATGGCATCGCTCATCAAAGCCCCTCCACCGCCTGCGCCACGGCGCGGAAAAGCGCGCGGCCCTTGTTCATGGTTTCCTCCCACTCGGCGCCAGGGTCGGAGTCGAACACCACGCCGCCACCGGCCTGCACATGCAGGCGGCCGTCCTGGATCACCGCGGTGCGGATGGCAATGCAGGTGTCGCCATCGCCCCACCAGCCCAACCAGCCGATGGCACCGGCGTAGATGTTGCGCTTGAAGGGCTCCAGTTCCTGGATGATCTCCAGGGCGCGGATCTTCGGTGCGCCGCTGACGGTGCCGGCAGGGAACGTGGCCTTGATCACATCCATGTACGACATGCCATCGGCTACCTCGCCTTCCACCTGCGAGACGATGTGCATCACGTGCGAATAGCGCTCGACCACGAAGGATTCGGTGAGGTTCACCGTACCCGTGCGGCTGACCCGGCCCACGTCGTTGCGGCCCAGGTCGATCAGCATCAGGTGCTCGGCGCGTTCTTTTGGATCGGCCAGCAGTTCTTCTTCCAGGGCCTTGTCGTGGGCTTCGTCGTCGCCACGGCGCCGGGTGCCGGCGATCGGCCGCAGCACCACCTTGCCTTCCTGCAGCCGCACCAGGATTTCCGGCGATGAACCGACGATCTGTGTTTTGCCGATGTCGATGAAGTACATGTACGGCGAGGGATTCATCGCGCGCAGGGCACGGTAGACATCCACCGGCCGTGCGTGGAAGCCCACGGACAGGCGCTGCGAGGGCACCACCTGGAAGATGTCGCCGGCGCGGATGTATTCCTGCGCGCGGCGCACCATCGCTTCATATTCCTCGCGGGTGAAGGAGGATTTGAAATCGGTCTCGTCCAGCGCTACGGATTGCGTGGGCTGTGGATACCCTGCCCCGCCCTGGCGCAGGCGATGAACCAGTGCATCGAGCCGGCGCTGGCCTTCGGCATAGGCTTGGGGACGCGAAGGGTCGGCGTGGACGATGAGATACAGCCGGCCCTTGAGGTTGTCGAAAACCGCCAGTTCCTCGGCCAGCATCAGCAGGACGTCGGGCGTGCCCAATTCATCGCGCTTGTCCCATTGCGCCAGGCGCGGCTCGATGTAGCCGATGGTTTCGAAACCGAAATAGCCCACCAGGCCGCCGGTGAAGGCGGGCAGGCCCGGCAGCCGGGGTACGTCGTACTGGGCGCGGAGCTTTTCGATTTCGCCCAAGGGATCGGCCAGGGTGCGGGTTTCCACCACCTCGCCGCTGTCTTCCACTTCCAGGGTGTGCCCGCGCAGGCGGTACACGCGCCGCGCCGGCAGGCCGATCATGGAATAGCGGCCCCAGGTGGCGCCGCCCTCGACCGATTCGAACAGGAAGGTATACGGCCCGTCGGCAAGCTTCAGGTAGACCGACAACGGGGTGTCCAGGTCCGAGAATACCTCGCGGACCAGGGGGATGCGCGTGTGGCCCTGGTCCGCCAGCGCATCGAATTCGTCACGGGAGATCACGTTGTTCGCATCCGCGCGTCAAAGACGTTCGATTGTAGCGGCATCTACAGGCGGTGACGTGTCATCGGACGCACATGCAGTACGAAGGCCACGCCTGAACCATCGGCAAGATTGTGCGCACTGGCGGTGCCACCGTGGCGCTCGGCCACCAGGCGTACCACGTACAGGCCCAGACCCAGGTGCGGCGCGTCACCGGGCGTGGCCTTGTCGCGCAGGCTCACCAGCGAATCGAACAGGCGGCCGTGCATGGCTTCGGGCAGAGGCGGCCCCTGGTTGGCCAGCTCGATCTCGGCGCCATCAGGGACCTCCCGCAGGCTCACACGCAGCCAGCCATCCGGGGGCGTGAACGACAGCGCGTTGTCGAACAACTTATCCAGCGCCTGGGCCAGGAGCTCCGGCGCTGCGTGCATACGCAGCGGCCCATCGGGCAGCACGCACTCGACGCTTCGATCGCCGGCCAGGCCGCGGTAAGCCGCCGCGCAGCCGCCCACCACGGCGGCAAGATCCACCTCTTCGGCTTCCGCCGCGGCGATCGCCCGCTCCATGCGGCTGGCTTCGCTCATCGCCCGCACCAGCGTACCCAGGCGGCCCACGCCATCGCGCGCACGCGCCAGGTAGGGGCCGGCCTCGGGCGGAAGCGAAGCCTGCTCGAGGTTGTCCAGCGAAGATTTGACGATCGCCAACGGGGTATTGAGTTCGTGTGACAGCTTCGAGGCCAGCGTGCGCAGGTAGTCGGTGTAGCCGCCCACCACCTGCAGCAACTGGTCGAAGCTGCGGGCCAGGTCGCCCAGTTCATCGCTGGCGTCTGTCAGCGGGAACCGGCCATCCAGACGGCCATCGTTCTGCTGGGCCCGCTCGGCGGCGTCGCGCAGGCGGCGAAGGCGCAGGGTGAGCCGGGTGGCGAACGCCAGCAGCACGCCGCCGGCCACCAGCAGGGCCAGGAAGCTGGTGATGAAGAGCCCGAGCAAGGCCCGGTTGGCCAGTAGGGGCACATTGCGGTTGGCCTGCTCGAGCACCACCACCGCGCGCACGCTGCCTTCCACATCCACCGGCATCGCGGCACTGAGCACCACGCTGCCGCGCGATTGCCCGGCACGCCAGGCCACGGCGGGCTCGCCGCCCAGGGCCTGATGCACTTCGGGAAGGTCTACCCTTGGTACGTCCTCGGCCCATTCGGCGGCCGGGTCCAGGCGCCGGGACAGCAGCGAGGCGTAGACCAGCGACGCAAACCATCCTGGCCGCTGCGCTGGTGGCAGGTCGGCCACGCCGAGCTTGCCGTGCTGGGCCAGCAGCCACGCGCCCGGCGCCAGCAGGCGCACGCGTACTTCAGGCGGTGCCAACCGGCCAAGTTCAGCGGAGGTCGAGGGCGAGAAGCCGATCAGTGGTCGCGTTTCCTGCGCCACCGGGTCGCCGCCCGCGGCGGCGCTAAAGACACCCACGCCCAACCGGTCCAGGACGATGCTGGCGGGGATGCGCAGCTCCACCCGGTAACCGCTGCCGTCCTCCTGCCACTGGGCCTGCAATTGCCCGGGAAGGTTGCCGGCGGCCTCGTCGATGCTGGGCGCCGTGACGGCACCGGGAGCGTCCGAGGCAATCAGGTAGCGGCGCTGCTCCACCCCGCGGCCAAGCAGCAGGGTGACATGGTCCGCGCGGCGCGCGGCGTTGTCGAAGACATCCGGCCGCGTGCGCCGGGCGGTGCGAACGTCGATGAAGAGGTAAAGCCAGTCGCCCTCGCGGGCCAGCATCAGCTTGGCATTGCCCGGCAGCGGCTGCGACCAGGGCGTCAGCGTGGCCCAGTCGTCGCCATAGCCGTCGACGGTGATCGGCACCGAGGTGTCCTGTACGTACCAGCCGCCGCGCGCGGGCGGAAGGTCGGTATCGAGCACCGCGAGCGTTCGCGCAAGCGCGCGTGCCGATGCAGACAGCGCCTGGGCCTGGCCATCGCGCAGGAGCGATTCCATCTGGCGCACGTACAACCAGCCAGCCAGTGGCAGCACCAGCGTGCACAGGGCCACCAGCAGCAGTTTGCGCCGGAGTGTCATCGGCCGGACGTGCTCACGGGTGCCAGCGGTAACCCACGCCGTGCACCGTCTCGATGGCGTCGAAATCCGGCGCCAGCGCGATGAATTTCTTGCGGATGCGCTTGATGTGCGAGGTGATGGTGGCATCGTCCACCACCAGCTCCGCCTCGCGCATCAGCTGGTCGCGGTTTTTCACGTGGCCGGGAAAACGCACCAGCGTGTGCACCATCCAGAACTCGGTTACCGTCAGCGGGATCTCGATGCCGTTCCAGGTGACGCGCATCCGCTCCGACTCCAGCTTCAACGGCCCGTGGCTCACCACCGTTTCACTCGACGCAGGCGCCTTGAGCGACTCGATGCGGCGGAACAGCGCCGCGATGCGGGCGGCCAGCTGGTGCAGGCTGGTGTCCTTGGACAGGTAATCGTCCGCGCCAAGGCGCAGGCCGGAAATCACGTCGAAATCGGAATCACGAGCGGTCAGGAAGATGATCGGCAAGGTGGCGGACTTCGCGCGCAGTTCCCGGCACAGGTCGAAACCGCCTTCAGGTTCGTCCCCCAGGCCGATGTCGATGATCACCAGTTCCGGCAGGCGCATGGCGAAGGCGGTGGAAGCATCACTGCGCGACCCATAGCCACGTGCTTCGTAGCCGAAGCGGTTCAAAGCCTCGACGTAGTTGGCGCGGATGAGCGGTTCATCCTCGACGATCGCAATGCTGCGGGCCATGGGCTTTCCGTAGTGGGTGGTGTGTTGACGGCGTGAAGCGTGGCGCGTGGAAGCGCCGCACGCAAGCCACCAGCACTCATTGCCCGCACATTGCCATATTCGCGCCGCGACGAAGGCCGATGGAAGCAGTGAACTACACCTGCCGCCCGACCTTGAGACACGCCATGGAACCCCGCCCCGATCGCAACGCCGAACTTGAGCGCAATTTCGAGCCCCTGCGCGTGGGGTTGGCGATTGGCGCCCTGCTCCTTGGCATCCTGATGAGCCTGCACTGATGCAAGACCCCGACCCGATGTGGATCCCCCTGTAGCCCCTCAGGCCCCCTCACGGCATGAGGGGGCCCTTTTTTCAATCGGATTGGGATGGCGGCGCGCGTTTCACCGCCTCGGCCAGGGGGACCAGTTGCAGGTCGCCCACGGTGACGTGGTCCTTCCACCCATAGAAATAATTGGCCGCCATGCCGAATAGCGTGGGATTGCGGTTCCCCTCGGAGATCATGTCCGGGTCAGGCGAATAACCCATGTTCACTTCGCCGAAACCAGCCAGATACAAAGTACCGCCGAAGTTCAGCGCGTAACTCATGTCACGGGTTTCGCGTTCGAACCGGACCTTGGCCCGCTGTGCCGCTACGTCGTCGGCGTAGTCCCGTTTCATCTGCTTCCACAGCACGTCGGCTCGGGCGCGCTCGTCTTCGCTGGCCAGCCGGTAGGCCGAGACGAACGATGGCTCGTAGCGCTGATCGTGACGCTCGGAAGCCAGCGCCAGCCAGGCCAGGCCCAGCGCACGGTCCTGGGGCACGCGTTGCCCGTTGAAATAGGAAATCCCCAGCGCGTATTGGGCGGCCTTGTTGCCCCAGCGTGCTGAGTCGCGAAGGTTGACCAACGCCATGTCCTGCCTTCCCAGCCAGTAGTCGCGGGAGGCTTCGCAGAAGTAGTAGACGCCGGGAAGCGATCGCTCGATGGACGTAGGGCAAAGGAGCAGGGAATTCTCCACCGCCTGACGCTGGCCGGGAAGCGGTTGCGGGCGGTCGGCCGCTGTCGCGACGGTGGCCAAAGTCAGGGCCACGCCTAAGGTGGTGCCCGATACCAGTCGATTCACAGGTTTCATCTTCAAGCCCTCGATGATGAAGCTCCCCCGAGCGTTTCCATCGTAACTTCCCGCGCATGTGCGCGGGATGAAGCTTGTTTCATGGAGGAATCCGGGGCCTTAGCCGAAGGTCGAACGCATCCTGGCAATAGTCTGCGCGTAATCAGCGCTATTGAACACCGCCGAGCCCGCCACGAAGGTGTCGGCGCCAGCGGCGAAGATCTCGCCGATATTGTCGGTGGTGACGCCACCATCCACTTCCAGGCGGATCGGCCGGCCGCTGCGGTCGATGATGTCCCGCACCTGGGCAATTTTATGCAGGGCGGAAGGAATGAACTTCTGGCCGCCGAACCCCGGATTCACCGACATCAGCAGGATCAGGTCGATCTTGTCGAGCACGTAGTCGAGGTAGGACAGCGGCGTGGCCGGGTTGAACACCAGGCCCGGCTGGCAGCCGTGGTCGCGGATCAGGCCGATGGTGCGGTCGACATGATCGGTGGCCTCGGGATGGAAGCTGATGCCGGTGGCACCGGCTTCGGCGAAGTCGGGCACGATGCGGTCGACGGGGCTCACCATCAGGTGGACGTCGATGTGCGCCGTGATACCGAACTTGCGCAGGGACTTCAGCACCATCGGGCCGATCGAGAGGTTCGGCACGTAGTGGTTGTCCATCACGTCGAAATGCACCCAGTCGGCACCGGCGTCGAGCACGGCCTGGGTGTCCTGGCCCAGCCGCGCGAAGTCGGCGGAAAGGATGGAGGGCGCGATGACGGGGGTCTGCCTGGCCATGGAATGCCTCGTTTAATTGCTATGACGGTTACTTGAAGCCGCGTTCGGTCTTGATCCGTTCGTAGGCGGCATTGATCTCGCTGGCGCGCGATTCGGCGCGGCGGCGCATGTCCTCGGGCAGGTCGCCCAGGCGGTCGGGGTGATTGTCGGAAATGAGCTTACGATAGGCCCGTTTCACTGCCCGGTCGTCGACATCGCGCCCGATGCCCAGGATGGCATAGGGATCGGGACCTTCGGGCACGCGGTGCGGCGCATAGCCGCCCTGGCGGCCCTGGTACTGGCCGGAGCTGCGGCCGCCGCCATGGTTCCAGGCGTAGCCCTTCATCGCCATCAGGGCCATCAGCTCCATGTCGCTGACGCGCAGGGCGAAGGCCACCTGGCGCAGGATGGCCATTTTCTCGTTGGAGGGGTTGCCCTCGGCAAGCACCGTTTCGATCACCACGTCCAGCACCGGGAAGGCGTGGTCGCGGCGGCTGCCCACCCAGTTGCGCAGTTGCTCGATGGAATGGGTGACGTTGAACTCGACGGATTTGCCTATGTTGAACGCCTCGATGGCGTCGCGCCGCTGCTCGGGATTGAGATTCATCCGTCCCATCAGGCGCTCGGCCACGGCGATTTCTTCGGGCGACACGCGGCCATCGGCCTTGGCCACGGCACCGAGGATGGCGTACAGGGGCCCGATAAAGCCGCCGGCGGCTGGCGTGGCTGCGCGCCGGTTGCGGCCGGCATCGAACATGAAACCAAGCATGCCACCGATCACGGCGCCGATCGGGCCGTGCAGCAGGAAGAAGCCGATCAGTGCGCCGATCAAGGTGCCGGTGAAATTCATGGATTGGCCTGGCGTTGTGGCGACTGGGCGGCGTACCAGGTCGCGAGCTGGTCGAGTTCGGCTTCCGAAAGAGGCCCCAGGGCCGCGCGCATCACGGCGACATCGCGCCGGCCGTCGCGGTACTGGCGCAGGGCCTGGCGAAGGTAGTCCTCCCGCTGGCCGGCCAGATTGGGGGCACCGGCCATCGTCGCCATGCCATCGGCGCCGTGGCAGGCCGCGCACAGGCCCAGGCGCGCCGGTTTTACCGGTGCAGCGCCTAGGGTCATGACGGGAGCGGCGAGCATGGCCGCCGCAAGGACGAGGTTTCGCATGGACGAGTAGTGGGGACGACAGCGGGAGATTCTAGCAGTGCCGCGGCCATCCGCCCCGGCGACCGCCCCGGGGCCGGCCAGCTACAATGGCCACCGCACCATTTTCCCGTCCCGGAGCCCAACGTCGTGCCGACCACCCTGCTGCAATCCGACCTGCCTGGCCTTGAGCTGGTCCACCGCGGCAAGGTCCGCGACGTGATCACCCTGCCCGGCAACCGCCTGCTGATGGTGGCCACCGACCGTTTGTCGGCCTTCGACGTGGTGTTGCCCGATCCGATTCCCGGCAAGGGCGAGATGCTCACCCAGATTTCCAATTTCTGGTTCGGCAAGACGGCGCACATCATCCCCAACCACCTCACCGGCACACCGGTGGAAGAGGTCCTGCCGCCTGGCGCCGACCTTGAGCTCTATCGCCGCCGCGCGGTGGTCACCCGGCGCTTGAAGCCGGTACCGGTGGAGGCCATCGCCCGCGGCTACCTGATCGGTTCGGGCTGGAAGGATTACCAGGCCACGGGCGCCGTGTGTGGCATCGCCCTGCCCCAAGGCCTCCGCCAAGCCCAGCAGCTGCCCGAGCCGATCTTCACCCCGTCGAGCAAGGCCGCCGTGGGCGACCACGATGAAAATGTGAGCTTCCAGCACGTGGTGGATACGGTGGGCGCGGAGCTGGCTGGCAAGGTGCGAGATGCCACGCTTGCCCTGTATCGCTTCGCCGCCGCCTATGCCGCCGAACGCGGCATCATCATTGCCGACACCAAGTTCGAATTCGGCACCGATGAAAACGGCACGCTGTACGTGATGGATGAGATGCTCACCCCGGATTCGTCGCGTTTCTGGCCGGCCGAGCACTACTCGGTGGGCATCAGCCCGCCCAGCTACGACAAGCAGTATGTCCGCGATTACCTGGAAACACTCGGCTGGAACAAGACAGCCCCGGGCCCGCGGATTCCCGCCGACGTCATCGCCGGTACCGCGGCCAAGTACGCCGAGGCGCTGGAACGACTGGCCGGCATTCATATCGACTGACCACACGGCAAGGGGAAAGGCCATGCGTGACGCGAATACCTGGTTCGGCAACTATGCCGCCGACCACCAGAACCCGACCAACCGCACTATCCACTGGATCTGCGTGCCGGCGATCACCTGGTGCGCGGTGGCCTTGCTGTGGATCGTGCCGGTGCCGCAATGGCTCGGCCGCCCGGGCTTCTTCTCGGTGGTAGCGATGTTCCTGGCCTTTGTTTTCTACTATTTCCGGCTGTCACGGGGCATCGGCCTGGCGATGGCCGCGGTGTTCGTGGTGATGTCGCTGATCACCGAGGGGCTGTACCGCGTGCTGGGGCCGGCCAACCTTGGCTGGCTGGCGCTGGCCGTGTTCGTGGTGGCCTGGATCGGCCAGTTCGTCGGCCATCACATCGAGGGCCGCCGCCCTTCTTTCTTCACCGACATCCAGTATCTGTTGATCGGCCCGGCATGGTTGATGAGCAAGGTGTTCCGGCGTGTCGGCATCGCTTATTGAGAACCCGTGACACAAACCATCCTGACCCTGCTTAGCGCCCTGATCTGGTGGGTGCTTTATTCCAGCGCGGCGGCCATCGTGCCCGCGGTGCTTGTCTACTTCACGCTGCGCATGGTGGAAAGAACACCGGTGGTGTTCAACCGCGCGTACTTCGCCTGCCTGCTATGGACGCTGTTCAGCGTGGCCACGGCCGGCCTGGTGCTGTTGGCGCAGAAGAGTTCGCCGGCCGCAGGCTATGCGCTGTTCGCCTCGCCGTGGATGCGTGGCGCGCTGATCGTGGACATGATCGCCGGCGTGCTGCTGGTGTGGCGCCTGGTGCCGCGCATGGATGCACGCCGCGTGCGCATGACCAGCGCCTGCATGGCGGTGGCATCTGTCACGGTGCTGGCGCTGCTGCTGGGCGCCATCCTCGCATCACGCTAGCCGGAAGGCTGGGGGTCAGAGTATTTACTCTGACCCCGCAAGGCCCGCGGCGCGACGATTGGCACGGGTGACGTCATCGACGAATCCCGCGAACGGAATATCGGTGATGCCGACCAGGCCGATGTGGCTGTTCTCGCCGTCCAGGATGCGCCCGGTTACGGGTTGGTCGGCGTAGTCGAACCAGTGCGCGCCCACGATCACACCACTGGCCTTCGCCGCATCGACGAAGCGCGCATAGGCCTTGCCCCGTTCACTCTCGCTGGCAACGGCGGCTACGCCATTGCCGAATGGCCCGCGGTCGGCGGAGCCGAAATGGAATTCGGTCACCATCACGGGCTTATCCATGCGTTTGAAGGCCGCGACATCCAGGCCATGTTCGGGAAGATCCGCATAGGCGTTGATGCTGACCACATCGCAATAGCGAGCGCAGGCAGCCTCCACTTCAGGAGTGCGCACCGCCAGGCGGCCGCCAAGGAACAGATGGTGCGGATCGGCCTTCTTCAGTGCCGTGGCGACGGTGCGGAAGTAGGTTTCGGCATAAAGGGTGAGGAAGTCGATGTAGTCGGCAGCGATGGCCGGATGGGCTTCGGCCGGCACCGGCGCCTGGAAACCTTTGGCAAGCAGGTGATCCCAGCTTGCTACTGGCACGCCCCAGGCGGCTGCGAGCTTGCCGGCGTCGCCGTACTTCTTTCGCAATGACGCCACGAAAGCCTGCTTGGCGGGACTTTCCGGACCCAGTTGCAGGGCGCCGGTGGCCAGGCCCCAGCGGCCTTGCGGGCCACGACCGGCCCAGGCCAGTTCGTTGTCGGCAAAGTACCCAAGCAGCCAGGGATCGTCGCGCACGCCCTTGCTCGCCTTCGCCACCGCAACGGTGGTGGCGGCGACGAACTTCGGATCGAAGGGATCGGGCATGCGGCCCCAGTAGTCGTAGCCGGTGGACACGCTGGCGAAGTTGCCATCGATGATCACCGGCACGGTGTAAGCGATGCGGTGGGCCGTGAACAGCGATGGATCGCTCCAGTTGCCCAGCGTGTTGAAGCCCCAGCCGCGCAGTCGATCCAGCGTCACCTTCGCCCACTTTTGTGGCCACGCATCGCCGTAGGTGCGTTTCAGGTTGGCCCGATAGAAATCGAACCACTGGCCATGGTTCATGCCGTTGTCGCGTTGCGAGCCGTTGTCGCTGCGGTCGTCGCCCTGGCCGTAGAACTTGCCCAAGGGTCCGTTCGTGGGCGGCAGGCCTTCGAACATCGCCTTGCGGCCCTCGACGTAGGTCATGCCGCCGTCGATGGCCACGGCGTTCACGCCGAGCGAGAAGAACGCCTTGCCATCGGGTGTGACCAGCGTCCAGGCGCCGTGCACCTTGGCCACGCTGAACCAGCCGGTGGACTTCAGGCCCGGCCGCGCCACGCCGCCATAGCCGGGCACCGCTGGCGAAGCGGGATCGGCCTGCGACGATGCCTTTTTCAGCGCCGCGTCGTCGGAGATTTTTTCAGGCCAAGTAGCGCGCGTGTATTGCCCATAGGCATCGACGATACCGGCATAGGCGGCATCAAGCGCGGGTGTGCCGGCGGCGATGGACACACCGCCGAACAGCACCACCTGCGGCGCGTTCGGCGACGGCATCGATACGTGTATGGCACGCGCCGTGCCCGGGTCGAAACTGCCTTCGACGGCTGTAGCAACGATGCTGCCCTGCCATGGCATGGGCGGTCCCACTTGCATGCCGAAGGCGCGAGGCGTGATGGGCAGCAGGGGAATGGCCAGCGCCATCGGCGGCCCAGGCGGCAAGCCCACCACGGCATGCAGCGTGCCGTGGTCGCTTTGGATTTCCACGTCCAGCGTCACCGGCCAGCCCATGCCGTTCTGCAGGTGCATGTGCAGCTCACCCTTCGGCCACGCCCAGTGCCCCGACGATGGTTGCATTGTCAGCCCCGGCTTCGCGCCGGGAGCGAAGGTGACCGCCGCCATGGTCGCGCCACCGGCAACGGGGCGTGGTGTCGGATCGAGGGTCGCTCCCTGCGTGGTGATGCGCAGGCCCTCACCGGCGCGAGCGATATCGCCGACAACCATCGCGGGAACCTGCGCGGGCGGCGCCTTGGTTGCCGCCTGTGCAGCGGGTGCCGTCACGACATCCATCAACGCGATCGCGCACGTCACGACACCAAGGAACACCGATCGCACTGGGGACATACCGAAGCCTTTACGGAGGAGGCGTGCCCGCCGCGGCGCGGCTTTCGCGCCAGCGCCACGCGTAGTAGACCGGCACGCCAAGGGCAATGATCAAGAGGCTCATGCCGGCGTTGGCCGGCGTGTCGATCGCCGTGGCCAGGATTACGCAGACCACGGTGACCACGAAGGCCAGCGGCACCCACGGATAACCGGGCACGCGATACGGCGAGGGTTCGTCCTTGAGCATGCGCCGGTACCAGAACACGGTGGCGATGCCCGCCGCGTGGCTAAGCCATTCACCGACCGTGGTGTAGTCGAGCAACGCGTCGAAGCTTCCCGAGAGAATCAGGATCACCGCCCACAGTCCCAGCACCGACAGTGCCACCTGCGGCGCATGCGTGCGCATATCCACCTTGCCCACGGCACGGAAGAACATGCCGTCGGCGCTCATCACCTGCAGCACGCGGGCGCCGCCGGCGATGGCGATGCTGCAGTAGCCGAAGGTGGAACAGGCAATGCCAATGGCCACCACTGTGCGCCCGGTGGGACCGAATAACCTTTCCATCAGGTCGGCTGCGGGTGCCTGGCTTGCGGCGAGGCCCGCATGGCCCAGGCCCGCGAGGTAAGCCACGTTCACCAGCACATAGCACAGCGCAACGGCACCCATGCCCAAGCCCAGCGCACGCGGCAGCACGCGCTGCGGATCGCGCACTTCGCCGGCCAGGTCGTTGAGATAATGAAAGCCGCCGTAGGCGAACAGCACGGGCAACAACGCGCCGACGAGGGCGAACGGCGAGGTGGTCGGCAACGCCTGCGCGGGCAGCGGCGTGACGTGCCTGAAGGCCAGTACCAGCCCAACCACGATCAGCATGGCGATCACGCCAAGCTTGAGCACGGTGAAGATGTTCTGCACCCAGGCGCCGGCGCGGATGCCGCGCAGGTTCACCAACACCAGGAAGCTGATGGCACCCACGGCCACTGGCTTGACCCACGTCAGCGGCAGGCCAAAGCCCTTGCAGGCATAGTCGGCGAAGGTGGTGGCGACCGCGGCGATGCTGCCGGGGTAGTTGATCAGCGCCATGGTCCAGCCGAACAGAAAGGCCGGCAGTTTGCCGAACGCTTCGCGCAGGTAGATGTAGGTACCGCCCGCCTGCGGCCGCCGCGCGCCGAGCTCGGCGTAGCTTAAGACACCCGCCAGGGTGAGCAGCCCACCCAGCGCCCACAGCACGATGAGCCCGGTGGTGGAGTCGGTGCGTCCGGCGACGGACGCCGGTGTGCGAAAGATGCCGGCGCCGATGACGCCGCCGATGACGATCGCGGCGGCGTCCCAAATTCCGAGGCGGCGGACGTAAGGTCCAGTAGGTACGGGTGATGGCATGGGTGAGACCATGCCATAAACCGTTATGTCATGTCGCTGACGGCTTCTTCTTCGGGATGTAGAGGTCGGTGATCGTGCCCTCGTACACCTCGGCCGCCATGCCTACCGATTCGCCCAGGGTCGGATGCGGATGGATGGTCTTGGCGATGTCCGAGGCCTCCGCGCCCATCTCGATGGCCAGGGCCAGTTCGGAGATGAGGTCGCCCGCATGCACGCCGACGATGCCGGCACCGACGATGCGGTGGGTTTCCTCGTCGAAGATCAGCTTGGTGAAGCCCTCGGTGCGGTCGATGCCGATGGCACGGCCCGAGGCCGCCCATGGGAACTTGCCAACGCCGACCTTCAGGCCTTTCTCCTTCGCCTCGCGCTCGGTCACGCCAACCCAGGCAATCTCCGGATCGGTGTAGGCCACTGATGGCACTACGCGGGCATCGAAGAAGCTCTTCTCGCCAGCGATCGCCTCGGCGGCGACGTGCGCCTCGTGCACGGCCTTGTGCGCCAGCATCGGCTGGCCGACGAGGTCGCCGATGGCGTGGATGTGCGGCACGTTGGTGCGCATCTGCCGATCGACGGCGATGAAACCACGGTCGCTCACCGCCACGCCGGCCTTGTCTGCGCCGATGCGGCCGCCGTTGGGCGAGCGGCCCACGGATACCAGCACACGGTCGAATGTCTTGGTTTCGGGGATGGACTCGCCTTCGAAGGCGACGTCGATACCCTTCTTGGTGGCCTTCGCTTCCACCACCTTGGTTTTCAGGTGGATGCCCTTGTAGCGCTTGGCGATACGCGTCTGCAACGGCTTGACCAGGTCGAGGTCGGCGCCGGGCATGAGCTGGTCGGCCAGCTCCACCACCGTCACTTCGCTGCCCAGTGCCGCATACACCGTGGCCATCTCCAGGCCGATGATGCCGCCGCCGACCACCAGCAATTTCTTGGGGACATCGCGCAATTCCAGCGCGCCGGTGGAATCGATGATGCGCTCGTCGTCCCAGGGGAACGAGGGCAGCTTCACCGATTGCGATCCGGCGGCGATGATGGCGTGCTCGAAGCGGATCAGCTGCGTGCCATCCTTGCCCTGCACCTCCATCTCGTTCGGCGAAACGAACATGCCGGTTCCGGTAACCACCTTGACCTTGCGCTGCTTGCCCATGCTGGCAAGGCCGCCGGTGAGCTTGCCCACCACCTTGACCTTGAAATCGCGCAGCTTGTCCAGGTCGATCTTCGGCGCACCGAAGCTGATGCCGTGTGCCGCCATGGCACCGGCTTCTTCGATCACCGCCGCTGCATGCAGCAATGCCTTGGAAGGAATGCAGCCGACATTGAGGCAGACACCGCCCAGGGTGTCATAGCGCTCGACCAGGACGGTATCCAGGCCCAGGTCCGCCGCGCGGAATGCCGCGCTGTAGCCACCGGGGCCGGAGCCGAGCACGACCACCTTGCATTCGATGTCGGCCTTGCGGCCGGTGCCGGCGGCAGCCTGTGGAGCCGGCGCCTGCTTGACCGGCTGCTGGGCCGGATCGGTTTTCTGCTGCGGCACGCCCTGCGCGGCCGGCGGCGCAACGGGCTTCGTTGGCGCGGATGCGTTCGAAGCCACGGGCGCGGTGGCGGCGGCAGTGTCAGCCGACGCGTCATCGGCGACCTCGACCACGGCGAGGATGTCGCCGGGATTGACCTCCTGGCCGATCTTCGCCTTGATCTGCGTGACCTTGCCGCCATCGCTGGCGGGGACGTCCATGGTGGCCTTGTCCGATTCGAGCGTGACCAGGCTTTGTTCCTTGGTGATCGTGTCGCCGACCTGGACCAGGATCTCGATCACCGGCACGTCGTGCGAACCACCAAGGTCGGGGACTTTCAGTTCAATCGTCTTGGGCATCGTGGCGCGTCCTGTTAGAGCAGCAGGCGACGGATGTCGCCGAGCTGGCTGGCCAGGAAGGACGCGAAGCGCGCGGCGAGGGCGCCGTCGATCACGCGGTGGTCATAGGACAGCGACAGCGGCAGGATCAGGCGCGGGGCGAATTCCTTGCCGTTCCATACCGGTTTCATCTGCGCCTTGGACACACCCAGGATGGCCACTTCCGGTGCGTTGACGATCGGCGTGAACGAGGTACCGCCGATACCGCCCAAGGATGAGATCGAGAAACAGCCGCCGGACATCTCGGCCGGGCTGAGCTTCTTGTCGCGCGCTTTCTTCGACAATTCGCCAAGTTCGGCTGCCAGCTCCAAAAGGCCCTTCTTGTCCGCATCGCGGATCACCGGCACCACCAGGCCATCGGGTGTGTCCACCGCGATACCGATGTGGAAGTACTTCTTCAGGGTGAGTTTCTCGCCGGTGACATCCAGCGATGCGTTGAACGTGGGGTATTTCTTCAGCGCCGCGACCACCGCCTTGATCTGGAATACCAGCGGGGTGACCTTCAGGTCCTTGTTTTCCTCGCCGAGCTTCTTGCGGAAAGCCTCAAGCTCGGTGATGTCGGCATCTTCGTGCTGGGTGACGTGCGGGATCATCGCCCAGTTACGGGCGAGGTTGGCGCCGGAGATCTTCTGGATGCGCGAAAGGGGCTTTTCCTCGATCTCGCCGAATTTTGCGAAGTCGATCTTCGGCCAGGGCAACAGGTTCAGCCCGCTGCCGCTGGCCACGGCGCCGGAAGCGCCGGGCTTGGCGCCCGAGGCCAGCGCGTGCTTGACCCAGGCCTGCACGTCTTCACGCTGGATACGTCCGCCACGGCCAGTACCCTGCACCTGGCCGATCTCCACGCCCAGCTCGCGGGCGAAGGCACGCACGGTGGGGCTGGCATAGGGGGCGTGGTCGGGCATGATCGTACTGGCGTCGAAGGCCACCGGCGGCGTGCGCGGTCCGCCGGCGCTGGTCGAGGCGTTCTCGGCGGGCTTCGCGTCGGCCTGGCTGGGAGCGGCAGCGGAAGGGGCGGCCTGTTTGGCCTCGGCCTTCGGTTCGGCCGCCTGCGGTGCAGGGGCAGCCGCGGCGCCAGCGTCACCGTCGGCCTCGATCACGGCGATCACCGCGTCCTTGCCAACCTCATCGCCCACCTTCACCTTCACTTCCTTCACCGTGCCCGCGAACGGGGCCGGGACTTCCATGGTGGCCTTGTCCGATTCGAGCGTGAGCAGGGCCTGGTCTTTCTCGACGCGATCACCGGCCTTGACCAGCACCTCGATCACCGGCACGCCATCGAAATTGCCGATATCGGGAACGCGGACGTCCTGTGCGCTACCGGATGATTTCTTCGCCGCAGGCTCGGATTTCGTCGGTTCCGCCGCGCGGGCGGGCGCGGATGCCGCTGCCGGCGCCTGCTTTGCGGGTTCCGCCTTGGGGGCTTCGGCGGCCTTCGGATCGGCCTTGGCGGCATCACCGCCGGCCTCGCCATCGGCTTCGATCAGGGCGATGACGGCGCCTTCAGCTACGTCGTCGCCTACCTTGACCTTCACTTCGCGGACGGTGCCGGCAAAGGGCGAAGGCACTTCCATCGTGGCCTTGTCCGACTCGAGCGTGACCAGGCTTTGGTCCTTTTCCACGCGGTCACCGGCCTTGACCAGCACTTCGATGACGGGAACGCCGTCGAAATTCCCGATATCGGGGACGCGCGCTTCTTTGACGTCGGCCATGAAACCTCCTGAAATTGCTTGCGCCGACGCGAGGTAACGAAAAACGGCCGACGAGGGGATGGGGAAGGCCCCGCGCAGGCGGGGCAACCGTCCAATGATAATCCGAACCGCCGTGCTTGGCGCCCCATGCGGCGCCGTATGCGGAGATTTCAGCTTTGCTCGCGCAGCAGGCGGATTTCCCGGCGGGGGCAGGCAATGGCTATTCCCTCGCGCTCGAAGGCTTCCTTGACGGCCTGGATCGCCTGCGAATGGGCATTCCGGTAGTCATCGGCGCCGGCCCACGCGCGGATCAGCAGATCCACCTGGCTTGGCCCCAGCGCGTCGGCATGGGCCTCGGGAGGGGGCTCGGCAAGGACTCCCGGCAACGCCGCCACCGCCTCCCTGGCAACGCCCAGCGCGTGGGCAAGCTCCGTCTGGTAGTCCACGCCCACGGAAAATTCCACCCGGCGCTGGCCGCGGCGGCTGAAGTTGACGATGGCGTCACTGCCTACCTTGGCGTTGGGCAGCACCGCTTCGCGCCCGTCGGCCATGACAAGCCAGGTATGCATCAGGGTGATGTGTTGGACCGTGCCTTCAATCCCTGCCGCCAGGACATAGTCGCCCACGCGGAATGGCCGGAAGAAAATCAGCAGCACGCCCCAGGCGAGGTTCGACAGCGAGCTGCTCAGCGCAAGGCCCAGTGCCAGGCCCGCCGCACCCATCGCCCCGAGCAGCGATGCGCTAGGCAAGCCGGCCAGGCTCGCGCACGACGCCAGCAAGAGGGCCAGCAGGCCGGCGTGGACGGCATTGCGCAGGAAACCTGAAAGCATGGGGTCGACACCGGCGCTGTCCATGCCGCGGCGCAAGCCATTGGCAACGCGCGATGCCAGTCGCGTGCCGACGAACAGCACGGCCACGGCCAGGGCCGCCTGCAGACCGAGCTTCACCAGCAGGTCGCTGCCGATGCGGTAGCCGGCCAGATCGATGTGGAAATGTTCCATGCGAGCCCTTCCCTGGACCGTCAAAAAGAAAAAGGCGGGCATCCTGCCCGCAGGGGTGCTCGTTGACTAGTTGTCGGCCAAATCTTTCTTCGGTGTCGGGGTGGCGGTCATCAGCACTAACGGCGAACCATCGGGCAGGCGGACGCTCCATGACTTCTGCAGATGATCGAGATTGGCCAGGCGCGGGCACAGGGCGTGCGCGCGTTCGCCGAGCTTGTCGGCGCGCGAGTTCACTTCGCGGTCGATGGCCTTGTCCAGCGAATCGGCGCGGGCCTCGAGGGCGGCGATCTTGGCCGAATCGCCGCTAAGGGCCGCGCTGACCGCATTGCCGGTGACCGACCCCACCACTTCGGATACCGAGTCGCCCACGGAGGATTCGACCAGTTCATCCACTTCGTGCTGGCGCCAGCGGCCGGCTCCGACGCTTTCGTCCAGGCGCGCCAGCGCGCGGGCGTGGTTGCGCTCGAGCTTGGCCAGCATGGTGCGGCGATCCTCGCCATCGGCCACGAACGTCGCAGCCACCGTGGTCATTGCCGAGTAGCCGATATCGATGCCATCCCGGGCAATGGCCGCAATCTCCGGCACCAGGGCGCGGACGGCGTCTTCGTAGTCGCGAAGGCGCCGCGCATCGGCGTCGGTGACGCGTACGTCACGGCCATCGACCGTGAGACGGCCATCGTGCATGAACACCTTCGCCGGCGTGCCGTCGGTACGGGTGAAGTCAATCCCGTTGCGGGCGACGCTCACGTCGAAATCCGTCTTGTATTCGACGCCGCAGCCATCGTTGTTGACATGGATGCCGTGGGCGGCGACGGGCAGGCTGGCCAAGCCCATGGCACAGGCAAGGGCAACGATGGTCAGGCGCATGATGGTGCACTCCCTTTGGGTTTGTTGCCGGCTTGGATGCAGCAGGATGCAAGAAGGTTTAGTCCTCCACGGCCACCGCCACATGGGCCGGTCGTCACACCCTGCCGGAGGTCACTGCACCAGGAGGTCTTCGAAGAAGGCGCCGATTCGCTTATCGGGGTGGGCGATCTGGATCTCCAGCACCCACAATCCCGGGATGGGCTCGGCGTCGAAGTCGCCCAGGTTGCCCGCCTTGTGCACCGCGTGCGGGAAATCGCCCACCCGGTGGCCCTTGGTTTCGTGGTTGAGTCGCCAGCCCATGGCCTGGGCCTGGTCCGCGGCGAATTCGTACAAGACCCGGCCGCTCTGGCCGCCTTCGCGCCAGCGCGCGGCGACGAGCATGAAGAGCTCGCGCGCCGCCGCGGCACAGGCATGCATCAGGGGATCGTCGCCAAGCACGAAGGTGTCGCCGACGTCGCCTTCATGACCGTCGAACACGGGCCCGAGGTCGACGAAGAAAATGTCGCGCTCACCCAGGCGGATATCCAGCGCCGAGCGTTCGCGGAACGTCTTCAGGGTATTGGCCCCGAAGCGGATCAACGACGGATGCCATATGCGTTGCATGCCGGCATCGGCCAGGACCTCGCCGGCAAGCGCCACGCCTTCGGGCTCGCTCATGCCTGGCGTCATGCGCCGGGCTATCTCGCGCAGGGCGACCCAAGAGCGTTCGCGCGCAGCGAGCATGCGCCCGGCATCGAACTGGCTACCGGTCGCCTGGGCATTGGCATGGATGGGCATGTTCATGCCATCCCGTGTTCGCGCGCGTAGTCTGCCAGCAGGCTATCGTGGTCGATACCAAGCTTGCGCATGGCATCGCGCTTCTGCCGGCTCACCGTTTTCACGCTGCGACTTAGTCGATCGGCGATCTGTGTAAGCGAAAGGCCTCCTACGTAAAGGCGCACCACTTCCATTTCGCGCGCCGACAACCGCACCGGCCCCGTACCGTCGGCGTTGGATGTGTCGGCCATGGCGAACTGCTCGCGGATGGATTCGCTGATATAGGTGCGCCCGAGTGCAACGCTCCGGATGGCATTGGGCAACTCGCGCATCGGCGCACGCTTGTCACACAAGCCGAGGGCGCCACGGGCTTGCATCGCACGAAGTACGCCGATGTTGTTGACCATGGTCAGCACGGCCACGGGCAGCCTGGGATACCGGCGGCGGATGACATCGAGTAACTGCAAACCGTCACCGTGACGGCCTGCCGGCATGGAAAAATCGGTGACCAGGACATCGCAGGGCCTGCTGGCAAGCAAGGCCATGAGCCGGTCGCCATCGGCCGCTTCGCCAACGACGAGCATATCGCCTGCCTGGTCGAGTGCGGCGCGCGCGCCGAGGATCACCACTGGATGATCATCTGCGATAATCACCCGAGTGGCACTGGAAGTGCCCTGCTCGCTCATGTCCGTATCAGCACCCGTCGTCGTTCCGTACTGGTTGCGCTTTGCGGCAGGATACAGCAAGTAAACCCGAGGAAACCTCAATGACACGGCTTCGCCCATTCCTGTCCTGTGTCGTCGCCGGCCTCTGGATGATCGCGGGCAGTCCCCTGCACGCGAACGATACAAGCCCCGGCCGGATGCCCGTTTCCGCTGCCGAACGCGCCTGGCTCGATGCGCTACCCACGCTCAATGTCACCTACGACGACGCCTTCGCGCCATTCGTCAGCATGAACAGCCGCGGCCTTCCCGAAGGCATTTCAGCGGATTATTTCCAGCATGTGGTGGACGATCTCGGCCTGAAGGTTCGCTATGTACGCAGCGGCGACCTCGATGACACGCGCAAGATAATCGATCAAGGGCGGATCGACATCGTGCTCGCCTTCAATCCCGCTGGACGCGCCGGGAAAGGGCTCGTGTTCAGCCAGCCGTACGTCGAGTTCCCGCTGGTGATCGCTACGCGCCAGGACACGGCCAGCATTGCGGGTCTTGCGGATCTGGCGGGTGAGCGGGTGGCGGCGGACACCGACCGGGAATCGGTACTGCGCATGCTCGCCGACGCCCCCCGCCCCGTGCACACGATCACTACCCACGATGGTGCCGAAGCACTTGGATTGCTCGACCGCGGCGAGGTTGCCGCCGTGGTCGGCAATCTCGCCACCATCGATCTCTTCATCCGCTCGCGCTACCCGCATCTTCGCGTAGGCGCCCCCACCCAGCTTACCGAGCCCCTGGCTTTCGCCGTGCGCAGCGACTACGCCAGGCTAGCTCCGCTGATCGACCGGTCGCTTGCGCGCGTGGATGCACGCGAGGCCGCCCGCATCCGCAATACATGGCTTTCGGTGAACTACACCTGGGGCGGTTCGTGGTCGGCGGTATGGCAAAAAACCTGGCCGATCGTGTTGATCTTCGCCATCGCCCTGGCCATGGTGAGCTTCGCCTGGGTACGCCTTCGCCGTGAGGTACGCCGGCGGCTCCATACCGAGCAACAGTTGCAGGATGTCACGCGCAACATGCCTGCCGCGGTGTTCCGCTTCACCATCGATCGGCAACGCCAGATCGCTTTCGTTTATGTCGATGGCGACACAGGGGCGATTTTTGGCGTGGACCCTCCCACCTTCCTGCGCGATGAACCCGCCGCGTTCCGCACGATATCGCCCGAGCACCGCGAGATGCTCCTGGAATGCATGTACCAGTCGGTGAAGACACTCGCGCCTTTGCACGCCACCGTGCGTGTAAACGGTGACCGTTGGGTCACCACCCACGCGCTGCCACGCCGCCTGTCGGGGGGCGACACGCAGTTCGACGGCTACTGGGTGGACGTTACGGTCACACACGAGCAAGGCCTGGCACTGGCCGCCGCACGTGACCAGGCCGAATCGGCGACGCAGGCAAAAACTGTATTCCTGGCCACGATGAGCCACGAGATACGCACCCCGATGTACGGCGTGCTGGGCACGCTGGAACTATTGGGCGGCACCCGGCTGGACGAAGAGCAGCGAAGCCTGCTTGGCACGGCAGGCGATTCGGCCACCCTGCTGCTGCAGGTGCTCGACGATGTCCTTGATTTTTCCATGATCGAGGCGGGCCGGCTCAACCTCGAACTCGTACCGGTGGACATGCGCGAACTCATTGATCGCACCGTCGGCATGCTTGCCGCCCAGGCCCATGGCCGCGGCATCGACCTGCGCGTGAAGGTGGATGCCGGTATCGCGGCGATGGTCATGGCCGACGACGTGCGCGTCAGGCAGGTGCTATTGAACCTCATCGGCAACGCGATCAAGTTCACCGCGGCAGGCTCGGTGACCGTCGAGGCCTCCGTCGTGCCCGATGGCGCCACGGCCGAACACCAGCGCATCCGCATCGATGTCACCGACACCGGCGTGGGCATCGCCGCGGACATCCTGCCCACGTTGTTCGCGCCGTTCACCCAGGGCGAAGGTTCCACGAGACGCCGTTTCGGTGGCAGTGGCCTGGGCCTTTCCATTTGCCACCAGCTGGTGCAGTTGATGGGCGGCACGATCCAGATTCAAAGCACGCCCGGTTCAGGGACGTGCGTCCATGTGGAGCTGGCCCTGAAGATCAACATGCTTCATCGGCACCACGGGTCGTTGACCGGAAGGACCGCCAGCATCGACGTGGACGACACCTTCACCGCCCAGGCGCTGGCGCAGGGCCTGGATGCACTGGGCATGCTCCTGGCCGAGCCAGGCCCGGCGACACACATGGATGTCGTATTCACCACCCGCAGCGCGGGGCCGCCATCGGAGAATGTCGTGCTGGTGTCCAGCCAGGCCGATCCAAGGGGCTTTTCGCAGCGGGACGGCATGCTCGTGATGAGCGCCTGCCCGGTGAGAAGTTCGCTACTGGCACGCGTGTGCGAGCTTGCCCTGGGACTGGCGGAGGTCTCGCCGTCCCTGCCGGACGAGCCGGAGACACCGGCGCCATCCTCGCCCGCGCGGATCCTGGTGGCCGACGACAACCCCACCAACCAGGCACTGATCCGTGCACAGCTGGCGCGCATGGGTCGGACCTGCACCGTCGTCGACGACGGTGGCCAGGCACTGGACGCGTTGGCAAGCGCACCCTGGGACCTGGCCATCCTGGACGTGCACATGCCGGTATTCGACGGTTACACGGTTGCCCGGCAATGGCGTGAACGGGAGGCCGCCATCGGCGGACACCTGCCTATCGTGGCCATGACGGCCAATGCCCAACCCGATGAGGTAGTGCGCTGTCGTTCGGCGGGGATGGATGGCTTCATCGCCAAACCGGCGAGCCTGGCGGACCTGCGCAAGATGCTCGACACGTGGCTGCCGACGTCCGCGCCGCCGCCGCCAACCATGCTCGACTACGAATTGATGCGGGAGAACTTCGGCACCGATACCGTCGCTGCACGGATTGCCCGCGAGTTCTCGCGGGTGACGCGTTCGGAACTGGCCGCCATGATGGATACGCTCGATACCTCGACCCCGGCGGAACTGCGCCTATGGCTGCACAGGACGGTCGGCGGCATGCACGTTTTCGGCCATACGGCCCTCACCGATCGCGGTGATCTGCTGGAACAAGTGATCGATGGGCTGGAGCCCGCCGCGGCACGGGAAGCTTTTGCTGCCTTCGGTGTGAGCCTGGGTGCACTGCTGGATGAAATCGACGGATGGGCTGAAGGAATTCCTGAGGCCTGAACCGAAGGGCAGACTGTCAGCCGCGCAAGCCGTGGACAAGCGTGGCCATGTCCAGGTGGACGGCCCGCAACCTGGGCAGCAGACGGCAGGCGAGTGCTGCAAGCGTGGGATCGTTTTCGGCAACCGCTTCGAAATGGCGCAACAGGCGATTTTCGGCCCGTTCCAGCAGTGCAATGCCGGCGTTGTCGGGGTTGGTTGCCAGGCGCATGCGCCAGGCAGCCATCTGCACCCGCTGCCGACCTGCCAGGCTCGCCTCGGTCGTGATGCTGCCACCCCGGGCCTCGACCTCGCGGCGCAATTCACCCACGGTGGTGGCCAGGGTAGCGGCCATTTCGGCAAACACCGCTCGCAGCCCAGGCTCGGAGACCATCGATGCCGCCTTCAGGTACAACTCGCGATCGTCGCTGGCGCGGCGCAGGAGTTGTGACAACGAACGGATGGCGGTGCGGTCCATGACGGTGCACAAGCTAGCGTCGCCGCCCTTACCCGTGCCTAAACCGGTCCCGGCAGCGTTTACGTGGCGTTCCTTTTAAGGCGCGATCTGGAGCAGGTTCAGGGGGCGGCCGTGGTCGTCGGTCAGCCCTTCGGAAAGCTCTGCCAAGCGGCGGATGTCGGGGCACAAAGCCTGCACCTTGGGCCGTAGCTCACGGTTTACCCGCGCCTGCACCCGGGCCTCCAGGCCCGTGCTCAGGGACGAGGCCCGGTCGCGAAGATCCGCGGCACCGGCCAGGTCGCCGTTCATCGCCAGGTCCACGGCATCGGAGGTCAAGCTGGCGGCCACCAACGGGCCAAGGTCGCTAACCATGCCATTGGCGTAGCTTTCGAAGGCATCGCCCTGCCAGTCGTGGGTACTGTTGCTGCGGGCGATGCGGGCATGCAGTTCCGCAACATGGCCGCTGAGTTTTCGATCGAATTCGCCATCCTGCAGGGCGGCCGGCGCACTGCGTGCCACTTCGTCGCGCACGGCACGCGCGGCAATATCCACACCGGCATCGGCCGCCGCGCGAAAACGCGGCAGCAATGCGCGAAGCTGCCTTTCGAACAAGGCCGCCTGGTCCTGGACGTCGGGACGCAGCGCTACCGTACGGCCGTCGACCACCACCGAACCATCGTCCAGGCCCACCTGGCGCGGCGCGGGTTGGGGCCGATCGAACAGGATGCCGCGCGAGCGCACGGTAAGGTCGTAGCTGCTGCTGGCGTTGCAGGTGGCGCCTAAGTCCTGGGCCGCGACGGCGGACGAGGCAAACAGGATGGCCATCGACAGGAGAATGCGCATGAGGCCTTGAGCCAAGGACGATGATGACGCGTATCGTCGGGGGCGCCGGCCGCATGGCGGCTGAACCGGCGCCTGGACGCTATCTTCAGGCGGTAGGGATGACGTCCGCCTTGCCCAGGCGCCAGGCCACCCAGCCAAGCACCGGGATGACCAGGATCCGGACACCCAGCGACATGTACATATAAGTGAGGATCGGCCCCACGGCGTTGGCGAGGTCGGCCGATGCATCGGGCGAGGCCAGGGCTACGGCCAGTCCCTCGCGCACCTGGGCAAGGGCGCGCCACATCGAAAACACGCCGGTGGCCGCCCAGATCGCCACCAGCAGGCACACCAGGCGCAGCGGCAGCACGGCGCGGCGCTTGCCGCGCAATACCAACGCTGCCAAGGCGGCCAGGGCTGCGGCGGCGATGAAATAGGCGACATCCCAGCCGAGCTGGGCTTGTGCTGCCGGCGTACCGATACCTGTGTTGCCGTCGCGCAAGGCGAGCGCGATGCCGATGGCGTCGCGCGCGTAGAAGAACGCGCCGACGCCAGCGACCAGGACGATCAGCCAGGCGGCGATCCGCCAGCCGACGACCCTTGCCATCAGGCCTTGCCAGCCTTCATGGCGTCGAGATCGGCCAGGACCTGGCCTGAGTTCTTCTCGGGGTCGACATCCTTGTAGATCTTCACGATCTTGCCGGTCGGATCGATCAGGAAGGTCTCGCGACGGGCGTACTGCATGCCCAGGTGGTCAGCCAGGACGTCGTAGCTGGTGGCGGTCTTCTTCTCCGAATCGGCCAGCAGCGGGAACGGCACATGGTACTTGGCGGCGAACTCCTGGTGGGATTTCACATCGTCCACGCTCACCCCGAGCACGGTAGCGCCGGCCTTGTGCAGCTTGGCAATGTCATCGCGGAAGGTGCAGACCTCGGTGGTGCAGCCGGAGGTGAAATCCTTCGGGTAGAAATAAAGCACCAGCCACTGGCCCTTGTGGGTTTCAAGCGAATGCCAATCGCCCTTCTGGTCCTGCAGGTGGAAATCCGGCGCCTGGGAGCCGACGGTGGGCGCGGCGGCGAACGCGGGCATGACGGCGGCCAGCAGGAACAGGCAGATCGCCGATAGCGAAACAGTGGAGAGGCGGAAGCGACGCATGGGGAGCCCTCGGGGTTAGTTAGCGGCGTGAGTGTACGCCGGGAAAAAGAAAGGCGCCCGCATGGGGCGCCTCCCGAAGGCGTTGACCGGGGTAACCGGCCCAGCCTTACAGAAAAGATTACCTAATCTTGGAAATGGTCAGCTTGCCCACGTCCACGCCAAGGTTGAAGCCCTCGCCCGTGCCGCTGAGCGCCAGCGAGACAGTGCCCTTGGACAGCACCTGGGCCCCGGCGCTCTTCACCACGCCGGCATCGGCGTTGGCCGCGACGTAGTCGCCGAACACTTCGTTGATGCCATGGACGTTGCTGATCTCGCCCTTGCCGTCGTTGATGCGCCATTTGCCCGCGGTCAGGCCGCCACCGGTGATCTCCAGCTTGATCGTGGCCGTGCGCCCGTCGTCGCAGCGAATGGTGCCGGCGCCTTCGGCGTGCTTGTAGATGACCGACCATCCCTTGAGGTTGAAGCGCATATGGCATTTCAGGCCGGCGTCGTCCGCGTGGGCGGCCGGGGCGGCGAAGGAACCTGCGGCAACGAGGGCTAGCACGGCGAGTCCGGTCATGCGCTTGATCATTTTGTCTCTCCTTAAGAAAGCGTGGCAGGGACGGGCAAGGCCCGGGATGGAGCGCAGTCTCCAATCACAAACATGAATATTCTGCGACGTCGGTCCGCTCCGTTCAGCAACGGCAAGGTAGCGTGAATCCGCCTCCACATGGGACCTGGACGGCGGGGGCGTTCGCAAGCAGGCCCGTCCGAGGGCACACTGCAGGCATTTGAATGCGGAGAAGCCCATGCATCCCATGGCCCAGCGCGGCTGGCGCATCGTGCGCAACACGGCTCAGGGTTTCGGCGACGATGAACTGATGACCCGCGCCGCCGCGCTGGCGTTCTATTCGGCGCTCTCCTTCGCCCCGTTGCTGGTGCTGCTGCTATGGATCGCCTCCTCGCTGCGTCCGGAATGGCAGCAGCAGATGATCGACGGGCTCAACCAGATGGTCGGGCCCCGCGCCGCCGAAACCACTCGCTTGGTGCTGGAGAATGCCCGGCAGCGGCCGGGCGTGGGCAGCATGGCCGGCGTCATCGGCCTCATCGTCACCCTGGTCGGAGCTTCAGCGGTGTTCGCGCAGTTGCAGGGCGCGATCAACCGTGTCTGGAGCCTGCAGCCGAAGCCCGGGAAGGCCGTGATGGGCTGGATCCGGTCGCGCATGCATGCGGTGGGGCTGATCCTCGCCCTCGCCTTCCTGCTGGTGGTCTCGTTCTCCGTGAGCGCCTTGATCGCGATGTTCGTCCAGGGCGGCACCGTGGCCTGGACGGCGCTCGAAGCGGTCGTGGCAATGGCGGTATTCATCTTCGTCTTCGCGGCCATCTTCAAGGTGTTGCCCGATGCCGTGATCGCATGGCGCGACGCCCTGGTGGGCGCGGCGCTCACCTCGGTGCTCTTTGCCGTGGGTAAGTTCTGCATCGGCCTGTACCTGGACCACTCCAACGTCGGTGGGCCTTACGGCCCGGCCGGTAGCGTGGTGGTGCTGCTGGTGTGGGTTTATTACTCGGCGCTGATCCTGTTGCTGGGGGCCGAGCTCACCGAGGCAGTGGCCGAGGAGCGCGGGGTGGCGATCCAGCCACGGCCGCACGCCAGGCGCGTGCATGTCCCGCGGCCCGGTCAGCCGCCAGACAGCGATTCTTGATGCGCGCGTCACGGCACGGGAACCAGCATGCATGGTGTCGACCGTGGAGGAGACCATCATGCACAAGATCATCATCCATGTAGCTGCCGCGAGCCTTGCCATGGCCAGCCTGACCGTGGGCGCCCACGAGGTTTGCCGCAATGTCCGCGTTGCGCATAAGCAATCAAGCGATACCCACCGCATCGCCGGCACCGCCATCGGCGCCGTGGCCGGCGGCCTGATAGGCAACCAGGTAGGCGGTGGCAAGGGCAAGACATTGGCCACCGTGGCCGGCGCCGTCGGCGGCGGTTATGCCGGCAACAAGATCCAGCAGAACAACCAGCGCAAGCACACCTACTACACCACCGAGCGCCGTTGCCACGAAGAATGAGGGATGATCGGCAGCAAACGCATGGGAGCGGACAAAGCACATGGTCAAGTACACACTGGTGGGCTATGACGGGTCGGACACGGCCCGTCGCGCCTTCGCCTTCGCCGTTGAACTGGCGCGGCTGGCCGGTGGCAGGGTGCGGGTGGTCAATGTGCTGCAGGTAGCCGAAGGCGGACCCGATGCCTCGGTGCTGATGATGGCCGACTGCAGCACCGAGCGCAGTACCGCGCTGCTGGCGGAACTGACTCGCCTGGTGCCCGACGCCCAGGCACTGATCGACGTCGACATCGTCCACGGCAGCCCCGGCGACGCCCTGCTGAACCAGGTGCGCCAGCATGGCGTGGACCACGTCGTGATCGGCCATACCGAGCGCGGAGCGCTGGCACGCTGGCTGCTCGGCTCGGTATCCACCGACATCCTGTCCAATGCACACGTGCCGGTGACGGTGATCCGCTAGCGGGCGTCCTTCGAAAGGCTCGCCATGTCTATCACAAAGCGGTATTTCACGTCCGATCTCAGCATGCGCTCGTAAGCCTGGTTGATATCCCCGATGGCGATCACCTCGATGTCCGAGACGATGCCATGCTGGCTGCAGAAATCGAGCATTTCTTGAGTTTCCGCGATACCCCCGATCAGCGAACCGGCGAGCTTGCGACGACCGAAGAGCAGTGCCCCGCCATGCACGGTGGGCGGCGTATCGGGCAGGCCGAGGAGCGTCATGGTGCCATCGCGCTTGAGCAACTGCAGATAGGCGTTGAGGTCGTGCGGGGCCGAGACGGTGTCGAGAATGAAATCGAAGGTGGAGGCGTGCTCTTTCATCGCGGCCTTGTCGTTGGACATCACCACGATATCGGCGCCCAGCCGCATGGCATCGTCCTTCTTCGAAGGCGAGGTGGTGAACTGCACCACCTGCGCACCGAAGGCGTGGGCAAGCTTCAGCGCCATGTGGCCCAGCCCGCCCAGGCCCACCACGCCCACCTTGCTGCCCGGACCGATCTTCCAGTGCCGGAGCGGGGAATAGGTGGTGATGCCGGCGCACAGCAGGGGCGCCACCGCGGCGGGTTCGAGATTGTCCGGAATACGCAGCACGAACGCTTCGTCCACCACGATCACGCTTGAATAGCCACCCTGGGTAGGGGTGCCGTCCTGCCGGTCCTTCGAGGCGTAGGTCCCGGTGAAGCCCTTTTCACAGAACTGCTCGAGCCCTTCCCGGCAGGAGGGACACTCCCGGCAGGAGTCCACCATGCAGCCGACGCCGACCCGTTGGCCGGGTGAAAATTTCTTCACCTCGTGGCCGGCGTCGATCACCCGGCCGACGATCTCATGGCCCGGGACCATGGGGAAATCACCCCTTCCCCACTCGTCCCGTACCTGGTGGATGTCCGAATGGCAGACCCCGCACCAGAGGATCTCGATGACCACGTCCGAAGGCCGGGGATCCCGGCGCTGGAAATGGTAGGGCCCCAGGGGTGCCCGGGCGGCCGATGCGGCATAGCTGGAAGCGGGGATCATCGAAAGCTCCAGGTAAGGGGAAAACCCGATGGTATGCCACCGGATAAGCCCCCTGTCGCCTTCGGGGCCAAGCTTTGTAACAATCCGGTCACCTGACTACCCACCACCCTCCGAGGACGTCGTCGCAGTGAGCTATTCTTCCCTTCCCTGGTCGCTGGAAAACATCGACCTCGATGGCATCGACCTGGCACGCGTCCGCGATAACGAAGACCTCTTCCTGCTGTTGTGCAGCGCCTCGTTCGTCGAGAGCGGTTCGGACCTCTACACGCACAACCTGATCGATCACTTCGCCGGCGACGACGCCCTGCAGGCATGGCTGCGCGATCACTGGGAGCACGAGGAAATGCAGCACGGCCGCGCGCTGTCGGCCTACGTGCGGCACGTATGGCCGGAGTTCGACTGGGAAGCGGGCTTCAAGGGATTCTTCGACGAGTACGGCGCGGTGTGCACCGCCGAGGAACTCGAATCCAGCCGCGGCCTGGAACTGGCTGCGCGCTGTGTGGTGGAAACGGGCACGGCCAGCCTCTACCGAGCACTCAACGATGTTACCGACGAGCCGGTATTGAAAACACTCACCAACTTCATCAAGAGCGATGAAGTGCGCCACTACAAGCATTTCTACCAGCACTTCCGCGTGTACCGCGATCGCGAACGGATTGGCCGCTACCGCATCTTCCGCGCGGTATTGAAGCGCGTGAACGAGATCAAGAGCGAAGACAGCGACATCGCCATGCGCCACGTGTTCGACCGGCGCTATCCGGCGCTCGCGGGGAACCACGCGGAATTCCGCCGCATCACCAGCCGCGCGCAGGGACTGCTCAAGCGCCACCTGCCGGCGGAGATGACGGTGAAGATGCTATTGAAACCCCTGGACCTTCCGGCACGGCTGCACAACGCACTGGAAAAACCGCTGACGAAGATCACCGAGCGGCTGTTCCTTCACTAAGGGACAACCGGTTTGGCGCTCGACGATGGCGCGGCGTTATTTCTTTTTCGGCAATGCCGGGAATTTCGACGCATCATAGCCGGCCGTCTCGAATACCAGCGTCTGCTTGCCGCGATCGGCCGACACGATCTCCATCTGGATCTTCTTCACCTTCGGCAGTTCCGTGATGAACGCCTGGTCGTTCTTGATGAACATCGCAGGCTCGCCGGTGGTGGGCCGGTAACCCACCAGTGGATGCGGCTTGCCATCGTAGGTTGCCGTGATCTTGCAATTGCCGGCGCAGGAAAAACCCTTGCCGCTGCCGAAGAGAAACACGCTCTGGCCCCAGGCGGTGTGCCGGCGCAGCACCAGGCGCACGCGATCATCCCCGGAGGGGCGGCTGGAATAGATCGTGGCGGTCACCTGCGTACCGCCGGCCATGGGCGCTGTCTGGTACTGCCAGAGATTCTTCAACCGCGCTTCTTCGGCGTCCTTCTCGACCTTGACCTTCAGGTCCGGAAGGGTCTTGTTGACCTCGGCGGCTGCCGGCGTGTCGGGATAGCGCTTGAGGATGTCCTCGCCCATCTGCACCGCCATCGCCTCGTTATGGATCGCCAGGAGCTTTTGGTAGGTTTCGAGCTTGCCAGCCGATTCATCCGCCTGCGGCGCGGGCGCCGCCGCCTGCTGGGCGTCATCGTGGCCTGAGCAGGCCACGGTACCCAGGAGCAGCATCGACAGGAGCGCGGGACGGAGAACGGACATGGCGGGGCATCCGGTGTGGATTGTGGGGTATCTAGCTTGGACTGCCGCGCCCCGCCGCTGCAAGCGGCGCTACCATGGCGCCTTTCTCCGTGAACAACCTGCATGCCCGTCCCCACTGCCGCGACCGGCGAGTCGCTCTTCGCCCACCGGGCGTTCACGCAATTCTGGCTGGCGCGAACCGCCTCGAGCTTCGGCTTCCAGATGGTTTCGGTGGCGGTGGGCTGGCAGGTGTATGCCATCACCCATCGGGCCTTCGACCTGGGCCTTATTGGCCTGGTGCAATTCATCCCTTCGCTGCTTCTGGCGCTGCCCGCGGGCCACGTGGCGGACCAGTTCGAACGGCGGCGCATCGTGCTGGGGGCGGACATCCTGGAGTTGTGCTGTATCGGCCTCCTGGCACTGGGCACGGTGCTGGGCGCGTTAAGCGAAACGACGATCCTCCTGCTGGTGTTCGGGCTGGGCGTGACCAAGGCTTTCGAGTGGCCGGCCATGCAGTCGATGCTGCCGGGGCTGGTGCCACCATCGCTGCTGGCACGCGCCATGGCGGCGAACGGCTCCGGCGGCCAGGCGGCGATGATCATGGGACCGGCACTGGGAGGCTTGTTGTATATCCTCGGCCCCGAAGTGGTCTACGGGGTATCGGCACTGTTGTACCTGGTGGCCGCGGGCTTGCTCTGGCATCTTCGTTACGAGCACGTTCCGCCGCGGCGGGAACCGCCAACCCTCAAGGTGCTCTTCGCCGGCGTGCACTTCATCCGCCACCGCCCTGCCGTGCTGGGCGTGATTTCACTGGACCTCTTCGCGGTATTGCTTGGCGGGGCCACGGCGCTGCTTCCCGTGTTTGCCCGAGACATCCTGCATACGGGGCCGTGGGGCCTGGGCCTGCTGCGTGCGGCGCCCGCCGTGGGCGCGCTGCTGATGTCATTCTGGCTGGCCCGGCATTCGCTTGAGCGCCGGGTGGGGCCGATCATGTTCGCCTGTGTGGCCGCCTTCGGCATTGCCACCATGGTCTTCGCCGTGTCCACCTCGCTGTGGCTGTCCCTGGCCGCCCTGTTCTCCCTTGGCGCCTTCGACATGGTCAGCATGGTGATCCGCGGCGCCCTGGTACAGCTGGACACGCCCGACGACATGCGTGGCCGCGTGAGCGCGGTCAACGCCATTTTCATCAATACTTCCAACCAGCTGGGCGAATTCGAGTCGGGACTGCTGGCGGCGGCCGTGGGGGCCGTCAACGCCACCCTTATCGGTGGGGTCGGCACGCTGCTGGTGGTGGGCCTGTGGATGTGGTGGTTTCCTTCGCTGAGGCGGCGCCAGGGACTGCGGGAGGCGCCCGAAAAGCCCGAAGGCGCCACCGCCTCGCTTTAGGGGGTCTTTGCAAAGCGCGGCGGTTTGGCCCTAGGATGGACGTCTATACCGCCAAAGGCACACCCATGAAGCGTCTTGCCGCACTGCTGCTGCCCCTGGCGCTCGCCGCCGCCCTCCCGGCCACGGCCGCCTCGTCCGGCAAGGGCCCGGCCACCATCGCCGCCGCGCTCGAGCAAGGCGCCCGCCAACACAAGCCGGTGCTGATCGATTTCCAGGCCGTGTGGTGCTACTCGTGCTATTTCATGGCTTCGCACGTGCTCAATGGCGATGAATTCAAGGCCCTTGAAAGCAAGGTGGTATTCGTCGAGGCCGACGCCGACGACCCGGACGGCCAGGCCTGGATGAAGAAACTCAACGTGCATTTCCTGCCTACCTATGTGGCACTGGATGAACACGGCAACGAACTTGGGCGCATCCTCGCCGAGCGCCCGCGTGACAAGTTCTATCCCGAGGTCGCAGCCATCCTCTCGGGCAGCCAGCGCCTGGACAAGCTCAAGGGTGACGCCCAGAAGGGTTCGCTGGCCGCCGTGGCCGCCGTGCTGGACGACTACCAGAAGCGCTACGCCGGGCCTGAGGGACTGGCCTGGTTCGATACCCTGCCTCCGGTGGTCAAGAATGTCGCCGATAAAGACCGCGACGTGGCCCTGAGCCGGCAGCAATTGCTGCTACTGAAGGCCAAGGCCGACAAGAACGACGCCGCGATTGCGGATGCGGCCAAACACGTACTTGCCGGCCGCATCGGCTGCCAGCGCCCCTACATTCTCGACGACCTCCTCGGCGCCACCGCGTCGTTGCCGCCGGAGGAGAAACGTGCGGCGGCTGCCGAACAGAAAGCGGCCATGCAGTCGTACGTCGACACCCAGGTACTGGTGGCCAACCCGCCGTGCGCCGACATCCGCAGCGGCGTGCTGTCGCTGGCCGACGTCGACGCCGCGGCGGGCGATACCGCCGGCGAGAAAGCCATCCTGGACCGCGCGATCGACATGACACGGGGCAAGCTTGGCGATAACGTCGCCAGCGACCGCAACCTCGCCGACAACCTGCGCGTATACCTGGTGCGCGCCAAGCGCGCCGATGAAGTAGACGCGCTCGAGCTGAAGCTGATCGCCGCCTACCCGAACGACTACGTCTACGCCTACCGCCATGGCCGCAACCTGGTGGAGAACGGCCACGCGCAGGAAGGCCTGCCCTTCCTTGAAAAGGCTGCGGCCAAGGCCTACGGCGCGAACAAGCTCCAGGTCGCGACCTACCGGGCCAAGGCACTGATCACCCTGGGCCGGAAGGACGAAGCGAAGAAGGTGGTCGATACCGTGGTGGCACAGGAAGGCAAGACCTTCCCTGAAGCCGCGGCGCGGCTCCGCCAGGCTGTTGGCTAGGAGGCCAGCTACACTCGTCCGCCCATCCTTAGCGAAATGCAGCGTTGATTACCGTCCATCATCTGAACAATTCGCGGTCGCAGCGGGTGCTTTGGCTGCTGGAGGAACTCGGCCTTCCCTATGAGCTGAAGCGCTATCAGCGCGACCCGCGCACGATGCTCGCGCCGCCGGAACTTAAGCGCGTGCATCCCCTGGGCAAGTCGCCGGTGATCACTGAAGACGAGCGGACGATCGCCGAATCCGGTGCGATCATTGAATACCTGGTCGAACGCCACGGCCGCGGGCGTCTGGTGCCCGCGCCGGGCACCGACGACAAGCTCCGCTACACCTATTGGCTTCACTATGCCGAAGGCTCGGCCATGCCGCCGCTGTTGCTGAAGCTGGTCTTCAGCCGCATCGAGACCGCCCCGATGCCGTTTTTTGCCAGGCCTATCGCCCGGAAGATTGCCCGAACGGGGCAGAAAACGTTCATCGATCCACAGATCCGGCTGCATCTGGACTATCTGGAAGGTCAATTGAGCCCGCAAGGCTGGTTCGCCGGCGATGAATTCACCGCAGCCGACATCCAGATGAGTTTCCCGCTGGAGGCTGCGGCCGCGCGGGTCGGGCTGGACGGCACCCATCCACGCCTTGCGGCCTTCCTAAAGCGCATTCACGCCCGGCCGGCCTACCAGAACGCATTGGACCGCGGCGGGGCCTACGACCTGCTTAGCTGAACACATCGACGGGCCACACCGGACTTTTTACGCCAGGCTCACGACGTCGGCGGCAACCTCGATGAAGAATCGAAACGGGTGAGAGGGAGTGGCCGATGAGCAAGTACCGGGATCTTGAAAGTGCCGTCAACGGCGTCTCCGGCCGCGTCCGTGGTTATGCGAGCGATGCTGCCGATCGTGCGTCGGACCTGGCCGACCGCGGCCGCGAAACCGCTTCGGATCTTGCCGAGCATGGCCGCAGGCTGGGCCTTAAGTGGAGCAAGCGGGCCCGGCAGACGCGTCCGATCGCCTACCTTGCGGAGGATTTCGCCGACGAGGCGAATTACCAGTACCGGCGGCTGCGCCGCCAGGTGAAGCGTCATCCAGCCACCGCCGTAGGTATTGCCGCCGTAGCCGTCGGGACATTTCTGCTGCTTCGCCATATCTGGAACAACCGCGACGACTGACCCTGAGGGTTCCGTGGCACCTTGTTGAAAAGACCGGCCATGCGCCGGTCTTTTTCTTGGCCGCTTTCTAAAGCGTGTCGCGATGCGAGCCGGGTGATTCGCGCACGCGTCGAAAGCACTGGCGCACGATATGTGCAAAGGCCGCCGGCACAGCACCCTCGGACTTGTCGGCGCAGGCGAGGGAGAGTTCGATCGCGCCAAGCCGCGGAAGCTCGATCCGCGGCACGAAGGTGCGGATGGGCGAAGGAGCGGTGTTGGCAAGCATGGGCGTGACACCCAGGCCCGAACGTACCGCGGCAACCACCGATGCATGTGAGTGTCCTTCGAAGCGAAGGCGGTAGCCGCGACCCTCCCTCACGAGGGCGTCGATCGCCAGTTCGCGGTCAGGGCAGCCTTCACCAAAAACGACAAGATCGATATCGCTATCCTCCGACGGATCTTCCAGGACGCCGATCCAGCGCAAGGTTTCCACATGCACCACCTCGGCAATGACGGAAGCCGGGCATGCCTGGGCCAGCAGGACATCGATTTCCCCCCGTTCGTAGCTTGCCCAGAGCCCTGGGCTGTATCCGGTGCGCAATTCCACCGTAACGCCGGGCAGTGCGTAGTGGCAGGCGGCAAGGATGGGTGGCAGGAAGCTGGCAGCGTAGGTATCGGACATACCCACGACGATCCGCGCACCGGAGGTCTCGCCCTGCATCGTTGAAAGCGTGTTGTCGTTGAAGGCGAGCATGTCCATCGCCAACGGCAGCAGTTTGCGCCCCCGCTCGGTAAGCACGAGCCCACGCCTGCCCCGCAGGAACAGCGCGCCGCCCATCTGGCTTTCCAGGCGCTGGACCTGTTGGCTTACCGCCGACGGCACGCGATGCAGGCAAGCCGCGCCCGCGGCGATGGAGCCAGCCTCGTGGACCACGACGAAGGACCGCAGGTGCGCGGTGTCGATCAACGCCGGGAGAGGTTTCTCCAGACGATAACTAGCAGGAACCTGGATGTCCCGCGAAAGCGTGCGCTGCATGGATGTGCCCTGGCTGTTGATTGCCTTGCGAGCATACGCATGCCAACAAAAAATCATTGCAGGATTCGTCCATTTTTGGGGACGAATCCTGCGCCATGGCTATGGCCGGATATGCACCAGGCTGGTCATGGCATCGACGTAGGAAAGCTTCTCGTCCACCAGCAGGGGAAGCAGAGGCGTTACCGATACTTCGTTGGTGCGCGTCCAGTGCTTGTTGCCCTGGGCGTCCAGGTAGATCACACCACCGACGTCCTGGATAACATACGGCTCCCCATTCACGCGTCCCAAAAACATCATCACGTGGCCAGGGATGTAGATCAGGTCACCCACCTGGGCCTGCGCAATCGCCTTCATCCGCGCCTCGTGGCTATCGGCTGCGGTGAACAGCTGGTGTGCAAGCTCCGGGCTCTTGGCCTGGTCACCGGTATTGCGGGGCATCTGCACACCAAGGCTGCGATAGACATCCGAGACGAAACCACTGCAGTCGCGCCCGTTGTAAAGATGTCCCCAGCCGTAACGTTCACCGAGGAACTTGAACGCCTGGCGGATGATGTTGGCCTGCGTCAGCGGCACGTAGTCCGACAAACTGTCGGCATTACGCTGCAACAGCGCCGGCTGGAAATGCAGCGAGCCATCTTCGGCACGCACGGGCAATTGCAGGGTCCAGGATACGTACGGCCCCTGGCCGTTTACCGGCTGATCCGGCGGTAGGTCCGCCAACGGAACACGCGCGCCCATATCCAGTTGCAGCTCGGAAACCGCTGGCGCCTCCGGCGTAAAAACGGTGCGCACCTTGGCGCCCGTCACCACCCGATAAGTCGTTTTATCAGCGTAGGCGAGCACCTCTTCGCGACTGCCCACGGCGATGGCCGACTTGTTCACCCACGCCGCATAGCGCGGGCTCACCACGAAGTACCACTGCCCGTCCTCGCTTTCATGCACGATCACCACCGGATCGCCGGGGAACAGCATGCTCTCCTGGAGGCTTTCAAAATCCGGCTGGTCGGGCACGGTGAAGGCTTTCAGATCCGTGGGGAAGGTGCGCAACGACTGCCGGGCCACGGCGATGCCATAGCGCGCCGTCACCTGTGCGGGAATCTTCTCCAGCGCGATGCTGGCCACGATCGGATCGACCACGGACTTCGGCAGCGGCTGGTTGTGTACGTCCAACAGCGGCTTGGCCGGCATCTTCGACACCTTGGCGATCCATGCCTTGACCTGCCCGGCGCTGATCTGGGCGGGAATGTTGGCCAGAACGTACATCGACGGATCGTTGGCGAACATGCGTGCGTTGCGCGCCTTCAGTTCCTCCCGGCTGAAGATCACCTTGTCCGGCGCCGGCGCGCGGGCGATCCAGTAATCGGGCGAGAACATCGCGTCCTGGGTACCGATCACTCCGGATGCGGGCACGGGCAAGGTCGGCGCAGCAGCCAGTGCATGGGCGCTGCCGAGGGCAAGGGCGACGCCTAAGACGATGCGGGAAAGGTTGGGCACGTGCGCACTCCAGTTTCGAGGGGGTCGTGGTATCCATGGCAACACCCGTGCCAACCGCAACCGCCTGAAAAACAAAGCCCTCCGTGAAGGAGGGCGTTGTCCGCGGACGTTTAGGCCGCCGATGCCGGACACCGCCCGGACGAGGTGGGTTACACCGTCATCGGGTTGGGCTTGTCCTGGTCGAGCTTGTACTGCTTCAGCGCGCGGCTGACATCCTTGGCGTTGACCTTGCCGTCCTTCGCCAGCGCCGCCAGGGCGGCGTGGGCGATGTAATAGCGATCGACCTCGAAGAAGGCACGCAGGTTGTCACGCGTATCGCTGCGGCCGAATCCGTCGGTACCGAGCACCGTGTAGCGCATGCCATCGGGCATGAAGGCGCGGATCTGGTCGGCGTACTCGCGCACGTAGTCGGTGGCGGCGATGGCCGGCCCCTGGCGATCCTTCAGCAGGCTCGTGACATAAGGCACACGTGCTTCGTCTTCCGGATGCAGGCGGTTCCAGCGCTCGGCGTCGAAGCCGTCGCGACGCAACTCGGAGAAGCTCGGGCACGACCAGATATCGGCCGACACGCCGAAATCCTTCTCGAGCAATTCGGCCGCGGCAATCACTTCGCGCAGGATGGTGCCGGCGCCCATGAGCTGCACGCGCGGCTCGTTCTTCTTCGGCTTGCCGGCATCCTTGAACAGGTACATGCCCTTGATGATGCCTTCCTCGCTGCCCTTGGGCAGATCCGGATGGCTGTAGTTCTCGTTCATCACCGTGAGGTAGTAGTAGACGTCTTCCTGCTCTTGCATCATGCGGCGCGTGCCGTCCTGCAGGATCACCGCCACTTCGTACGAGAACGTCGGGTCGTAGGACACGACATTGGGGATCGCGCCGGACAACAGGTGCGAATGGCCGTCCTCGTGCTGCAGGCCTTCGCCATTGAGCGTGGTGCGGCCGGCGGTACCGCCGATCAGGAAGCCGCGCGCGCGCATGTCGCCTGCGGCCCAGCACAGGTCGCCGATGCGCTGGAAGCCGAACATCGAGTAATAGATGAAGAACGGCAGCGTCGCCACGTTGGAGATGCTGTAGCTGGTAGCGGCGGCCATCCACGAGGCCATGCCGCCGGCCTCGCTGATGCCCTGCTGCAGCACCTGGCCCTTCTGGTCTTCACGGTAGTACAGGAGTTGGTCGGCATCCTGCGGACGGTACTTCTGGCCGAACGGCGCGTAGATGCCGATCTGTCGGAACATGCCTTCCATGCCGAAGGTGCGGGCCTCATCGGCCACGATCGGCACCACGCGCGGACCGATCGCCTTGTCGCGCAGCAGCAGGTTCATACCGCGCACCAGCGCCATGGTGGTGCTGATCTCGCGGTCGCCCGAGCTCTTGGTGATCTGCTCGAAGGCTTCCAGCCCCGGCGCCTTGAACGATTCGTCCGTCTTGCGGCGACGCTGCGGCAGCGCGCCGCCCAAGGCCTTGCGGCGCTCGAGCAGATACTGCACTTCGGGGGAATCCTTGCCCGGGTGGTAGAACGGCACCTCTTCGAGCTGGGCGTCGGTTACCGGGATATTGAAGCGGTCGCGGAAGGCGCGGATGGCGTCGGTGTCCATCTTCTTCTGCTGGTGGGCCGGGTTCTGCGATTCGCCCGCCGCGCCCATGCCGTAGCCCTTGACCGTCTTGGCCAGGATCACCGTGGGCATGCCCTGGGTGTTCACCGCCGCGTGGTAGGCCGCATACACCTTGTGCGGATCGTGGCCGCCACGGTTCAGGCGCCAGATGTCGTCGTCGGACATGTTGGCCACCAACGCCGCGGTCTCCGGGTACTTGCCGAAGAATTTCTCGCGGGTATAGGCGCCGCCGAAGGCCTTGCACGCCTGGTATTCACCGTCGACGGTTTCCATCATCAGCTGGCGCAGCTTGCCGGAAGTGTCGCGCGCCAGGAGCGGATCCCAGTAGCTGCCCCAGACTACCTTGATGGCATTCCAGCCGGCGCCGCGGAACACGCCTTCCAGTTCCTGGATGATCTTGCCGTTGCCGCGCACCGGGCCGTCCAGGCGCTGCAGGTTGCAGTTGACCACGAAGATCAGGTTGTCGAGCCCTTCACGGCCGGCCAACGAAATGGCGCCCAGGCTTTCCGGCTCGTCGGACTCGCCGTCGCCCATGAAGCACCAGACCTTGCGGTCGGTCTTCGGAATCAGGCCGCGGTGTTCGAGGTACTTCCAGAACTGTGCCTGGTAGATGGCCTGGATCGGCCCCAGGCCCATCGACACCGTCGGCACCTGCCAGTAGTCGGGCATCAGCCAGGGATGGGGGTAGGAAGTAAGACCCTTGCCCTTGCCGGCCACGTCCATGCGGAAGAGGTCCATCTGCTCGGCGCTGATGCGGCCTTCGAGGAAGGAACGCGCATAGACGCCCGGGCTGGAATGACCCTGGTGGAACACCAGGTCGCCCGGATGGTCGGCGCTGGGGGCGCGCCAGAAATGGTTGAAGCCCACATCGTAAAGCGTGGCGGACGAGGCAAAGCTTGAGATATGGCCGCCCAGGTCGCCGGGACGGCGGTTGGTACGCACCACCATGGCCAGCGCGTTCCAGCGGATGATCGATCGGATGCGCCATTCCAGCGCCGCGTCGCCCGGGCTGCGCGCCTCGTTCTGCGGCGAGATGGTGTTGACGTATTCGGTGGTGGGATCGAACGGCAGATAGCCGCCGGCGCGGCGGGTGGAATCCACCATGCGCTCGAGCAGGTAATGCGCACGCTCGGTACCGTCGTGGTTGATGACGGCATTGAGCGATTCAACCCATTCGAGGGTCTCGGTGGGGTCGAGATCCTGGTGAAGGATGTCGGTGATCTGGTCCATGGTGCTCTCCGCAGCGCGTGGGGCGCGCCTGGCGTTGGGGGTGGCGGGGAATTTAAATCGGTCCACCCCCGAGTTTAGCAAACCCGCGCCTCCCCGGACCGTCCTGCCCGCCGTAGCTGCCATGAATCAACCACATACGGTGCCGTATGGGAGCGATCGGGTGGCGTTTTCGTCGCTAAGTCCTCAGTCGGCTTTCGCCTCCCTGCGGAAGCGCGACGAAAACACCACCCGACCGCTCCCCCGGACGCAACAGTGGGTTGGGGCGAAAGCGGGGCTTTCTCCGCGGGATTGCCTCAGGAGTTGGGGGAGCGGCTGGGCGTCACCCTGAGAGCGCTTCCGCAGGGAGGCGAAGCCGACTGAGGACTTAGCGACCAGGGTGACGCCCAGCCGCTCCCCACTCGAGCTCTACCCCCTATGGGCTTGCGCGCTGCGTATCTGGGCGTCGACGGCCGCGATGGCGGTCATGTTCACCACGCGGCGCGGGGTCGAGGCCGGGGTGAGGATGTGGGCGGCCTTGTCCACGCCCATGAGGATCGGGCCGATGGCCACGCCGTCGGTCATCACCCGGACCATGTTGTAGGCGATGTTGGCGGAATCCAGGTTGGGCATCACGAAGAGGTTGGCGCGACCGCTGAGCGTGCTGTTGGGGAACACCAGGCTGCGCACGTTCTGATCCCAGGCGGTGTCGGCCTGCATTTCGCCGTCGACCTCCAGCTTGGGCACGCGCTGGCGCAGGATCTGGTAGACCTTGCGCATCTTCGCGGCGCTGGGGTTGTCGTGGCTGCCGTAGTTCGAGTGCGATAGCAGCGCCACCTTCGGCTCGATGCCGAACAGCTTCAGGCGAAAGGTCGCCTGCATGGTGGCCTCGGCGATCTGCTCGGCGGTCGGATCGATCTGCACATGCGTGTCGAGGAAGAACCAGGCGCCCTTGTCGTTGATCACGCCGGTCATCGCCGACGTGCAGCTGACACCCGGATCCAGGCCGAACACGCTGCGCATATAACCCAGCTTCTTGTGATAGCGACCGACCAGGCCGCAGATCATCGCGTCGGCTTCGCCGCGCTGGACCATGATCGAAGCGATCAAGGCCGGACGCGAACGCACCAGGTTCTTCGCCGCCGCCGGCGACACGCCGCGGCGCTCGGTCAATGCATGGTATTGCTGCCAGTAGTCGTTGAAACGCGGATCGTCGTTGATGTTGGTCAGCTCGAAATCCACGCCCTCGCGCATGCGCAAGCCCAGGCGCTGGATGCGGGTATCGATGACGTCCGGCCGTCCGATCAGGATCGGGAAGGCGAGCTTTTCGTCGATCACCGTCTGCACTGCGCGCAGTACGGTTTCTTCCTCGCCCTCGGCATAGACCACGCGCTTGCGGTCAGCGCGCGCGCGCTCATACACCGGCTTCATGATCAGGCCGGTGCGGTAGATGAACTGATCGAGCTTTTCGACGTAGGCCTCCATGTCGACGATCGGACGCGACGCCACGCCCGAGTCCATCGCCGCCCGCGCGATCGCCGGCGCCAACATCACCAGCAGGCGCGGATCGAACGGACGCGGGATCAGGTATTCCGGCCCGAACGTCGGCACGTCGCCGCCATACGCACTGGCCAGATCGCCCGCTTCCATCCGGGCCAGCCCGGCGATCGCGCGCACGCAGGCAAGTTTCATCGCTTCGTTGATCACCGTGGCGCCGACATCGAGCGCACCGCGGAACAGATACGGGAAGCACAGGGCGTTGTTGACCTGGTTCGGGTAGTCCGAACGGCCGGTGGCGATGATGCAGTCCGGGCGTACCTGTTTGGCGTCTTCGGGCAGGATTTCCGGCGACGGGTTGGCCAGCGCCAGGATGATCGGGCGCGGCGCCATGGTGGCGACCATCTCCGGCTTGAGAATGCCGCCGGCGGAAAGGCCCAGGAAGATATCCGCGCCATCGACGATCTCGGCCAGCGCGCGCTTGGGCGTATCGCGCGCATAGCGCTGCTTGTCCGGATCCATGTTGTCGCGGCCGGTGTAAAGCACGCCGTCGCGATCGAAGCCCAGGATGTTTTCAGGCTTCAGGCCCAGCGCCACCAGCATGTCCAGGCAGGCGATGCCCGCCGCACCAACGCCGGTGGTGGCCAGCTTCACATCGGCGATGTTCTTGCCGACGACCTCCAGCGCGTTGATGATCGCCGCACCGACGATGATCGCCGTGCCATGCTGGTCATCGTGGAATACCGGGATCTTCATCCTTTCGCGCAGCTTGCGCTCGACGATGAAACACTCCGGCGCCTTGATGTCTTCCAGGTTGATGCCGCCGAAGGTCGGCTCCAGGCTGGCGATGATGTCCACGAGCTTGTCCGGATCGTTTTCGTCGATCTCGATATCGAACACGTCGATGCCAGCGAACTTCTGGAACAGAACGCCCTTGCCTTCCATCACGGGTTTGCCGGCCAGCGGCCCGATGTTGCCCAGGCCGAGCACCGCGGTGCCGTTGGTGATCACCGCCACCAGGTTGCCGCGTGCGGTCAGCTCGCTGGCCTGCTGGGGGTCCGCAACGATCGCTTCACAGGCATAAGCCACGCCCGGCGAGTACGCCAGCGACAGATCGCGCTGGGTGACCATGGGCTTGGTAGCTGAAACCTTGATCTTGCCCGGGCGCGGGAGGCGGTGGTACTCGAGTGCCGCCTGGCGGAGTTCGTCGGAAATGCTCATGTAATGTCCGTGGCCCTGGATGTCTGCGATGCGGAAATCGGAGATCGCAAGGCGGATATTGTAGATGATGGCCGGGTACAGGCGCTCCCCTAGAGGCCGAGGGAGATTTCCTCGGCCTGCACGCCCGCCATGTGGATGTGGTTGACGAACAACGAAAATGCGAGCTTTCCGGCCAGGCCGTGCACGTGCTGCATCCAGGGCGGCAGGTAGCGCGGCGGGGCGATGGCGCCGCTGGCGAAGAACGGCTCCAGGCTGATCACATCGTGCAGGGCAAGCTTGCCGGCGAACAGATGCCGCAGGTGGTCCAGCCGCCGCTGACGCAGCGACCAGCGGAAGAAGGTATGCACGGCCAGCAAACCAGACAGGTACACATTGTCCTTGGCGAACGCCGAACCGCCGGTCAGTGGCACACCGCGGAACACGCGCTGCGCCGAATGGAAGCTGTCGGGCACGTTCTGGCCGCAGGTGCGGAAGTATTGGTACACCTCGACGAAGTCAGCGCCATTCAATGCCATGTCAATGGCAAGGATGCGCAAGCTGATCCGCTTCAGGCGCGAGATGTCGATGGCGCCGGACATGAGTTCGGCGAAAACCGCCAGGCCTTCCTGAGTGGCGGTAACGCGCGGCGAGGTGCGCGCCAGTGAGGCCAGCACCGGCTGCTCGCGGCCGTTCAGCGCGGTGAGCGAATGCACGAAGGCCTCGTGGGCCATAAGCTGGTGGCGGTCGTACTCGGTGAAACTGGCGCCGCCGCGCAGGCGGATGCGGGTGGCGCCGGCTGCCGCCTTGGCGGTGAGTTCAGGGTCGACCACAACGGCGATGCGATCGGCGCCAAAGAACGCATCCAGTTGCGCGGCCATGTCCTGGCGCAGGTCATCCGCGGCGATATGTCCCTCGGCATCCTCGGTGTCCAGGTCCGCACCCAGCTCGTCGGCCAGCTCCACGAAGTATTTCGCCGCGTCCAGGTTGCTGCGCTTGCGGCTCCCCGGAATGCTGTCGCCGGGCCGGCCATAAAGCTGGATCGAAGGCTCGGTCACAGCGTCCGTGCCCACAGCCTCGAGCATGGTGGCCGCCACGCGCCACGATTGCGCGGTACGGCGCAGGTACTCGGCAATGGGGTGGTCTTCGCCGGCCTCCAGTTCAATGCGTTCGAGCTCGCCGCGCGCGGCGGAGAGGTCCGGCCGCAGGTATTCAATATCTGGCAGCGAGAACCTGCCTACGCGGTAGGCCGTGATCATCCGCTCCTCGAGCGAGGCCGGCCAACCGACCGTGGGCAGGATGCGGATGGCACGGACGGCCTCGAGCAAACGCCGGTCGAGCATGGCGAAGCGTTCGAGTTCCGGCGAGGAAACCATGGCGGGAACGTCCATGACCGCCGATCTTACCTGTCCCGGTCGCGTCGCGACGAGTGTTTGCCCGGAATCCGTGGACTGCGTCGCAGCCGCGCCTCGAGCGTGGCGGCCTGCTGTTCGCGTTCTTCGTGCAGTTTCAGGAAACTGCGCCAGCGCTGCAGGGAGAGCTCGCCCGTGGCAAGCGCCGCCTGCACCGCACATCCGGGCTCGTTGGTGTGCCCGCAATCGGCGAAGCGGCAGTCGGCCGCCAGCGCCTCGATATCGGCGAAGAGGTCGAGGTTTTCCTCACCGGTAAGCTTGAGCTCGCGCATGCCCGGGGTGTCGATCAGGCAACCACCGGAAGGCAGCTGCAACAGCGCGCGATGGGTGGTGGTGTGCCGGCCGCGGCTGTCGTGCGCGCGCACCGCGCCGGTTGCCATGCGCTCTTCGCCCAGAAGCGTATTGGTGATGGTGGACTTGCCCGCGCCGGAGGAACCCACCAACACGGCGCTATCGCCCGGTTGCAGGAAGGCCAGCACTGGCGCCACGGATGCTGCGTCCTTGCTGTTGAGCGCGATCACTGGCGTGGCATGGCCCACGCGCGCATGTACGGCTGCCACCGACGCTTGCGGATCCGGTGCGCTGTCGGCCTTTGACAGCAGCACCACCGGTTGCGCACCGGACCCTTCCACCAGCGACAGGTAGCGCTCGATGCGGGTGGGGTTGAAGTCGCCGTCCAGGCCCATCAGCACCAGCACGTAGTCAATGTTGGCGGCGATCACCTGGCGCTCGTAGCGCTCGCCGGCGGCGGCGCGCACCAGCAGGGTACGCCGCGGCAACACCGTTTCGATCACCGGATGGGTCTCGCCGGAGAGAAGCACGAAGTCACCCACGGCGGGCCGCAGCGAAGGATCCAGGCCGCGTTTGAGGAACGTGCCGGCCGGCTGGGCGTTGAAAAGCAGGTCGCCATCGTGCAGCTCGTAGCCTGCCCGATGTTGCGCAACCACCCGCGCAAGCCGGCCCGGACCCGCGTCAGCGTCGCCGCGCCAGCCGATCCGGCGCAGCCGCTCGATGTCCACGGGGTCCGTCATAGGCCCTAAGTATGCCATTGGATTGCCTCGCGGCAGGCCAGCGACGCTGATACAGTGCCATGCAAGACGAATTCCCGGCACGTGAACTTTCGATGGCATTGATCCGACCCAGCGCCCACCTGGCCGACGTCCGCTATGAGATCCGCGGGGCCCTGACCCGCCGGGCGCGCGAGATGGAAGCCGCAGGGCACCCCATCATCAAGCTCAATATCGGCAACCCGGGCCGCTACGGTTTCCGCACGCCCGACCACCTGCGCCAGGCCATTGCCGATCACCTGACCGATAGCGAACCCTACGGGCACGAACAAGGCCTGGAGGAGGCCCGTGAAGCCGTGCTCGCCCAGCAGCGTGCCCACGGTGCGGAAGGAGCGGACGTCGAGCGAATCTTCATCGGCAACGGCGTAAGCGAACTCATCGACCTGGCCTTGCGCGCGCTGCTGCAGCCGGGCGACGAAGTATTGCTGCCCAGCCCGGATTACCCGCTGTGGAGCGCCGCCACCATCCTCAACGACGGCAAGCCCCGCTACTACCGCTGCCCCGCCGAAAACGGGCATCTGCCCGATCCCGAGGAAATCGAGGCCCTGGTGACGCCGCATACGCGCGCCATCGTGCTGATCAACCCGAACAATCCGACGGGCGCGGTGTACCCGGAAGCACTGCTCAAGGCCATCGTGGAGGTCGCGCGGCGACACGGCCTGCTGTTGCTGTGCGACGAGATCTACGACGAGATCCTCTACGACGACACTCCCTTCCAGCCGCTGGCCAGGCTCGCCGCCGACCACCCTTGCGTGAGCTTCGGCGGCCTGTCGAAGGTGTATCGCGCCTGCGGGTACCGCGTGGGCTGGATGAGCCTGTCGGGCCATCCGCGCCTCACCGCAGACTATCGCGATGCGCTCCAATTGCTGGCGGCCCTGCGTCTTTGCGCCAATGTCACCGCCCAATGGGCCGTGCGGCCGGCCATTGAAGGCGCCGCCACCATCGGCGAACTCACCCGCCCCGGTGGCCGCCTGCATGAGGCCAGGCGGGCCGTGATCGAAGGCGTCGAGGCCAGTGAATTCCTGGACATGGTCACCCCCGGCGGAGCGCTGTATGGCTTCCCCCAGGTCAAGGCCTCGGCCCTGCCCGTGTTCGACGATGCAGGCTTCGCGCTGCGCCTGCTCGAAGACGAAGCGGTGCTGATCGTCCCCGGATCGAGTTTCAACCTGGCTGCCAGCCGGCACCTGCGGCTCACCCTGCTGCCGGAGCCGGCGCAGCTGCGTGAAGTGTTCGTGCGCATCGATCGCGTGCTCGCCGCGATGGTGGGCGAGCACCAGCCCCGGGCCACGGCCGCCGCCGTGGCCTGACGCACGGCGGTAACCTCGCTGCCATCGGGCGGCGACACTCCACGCCGATACTGTCGTCCCGGGAAGACTCACCGGGGATCGACGCCATGGGCCGTTTACGCTGCCGAAGCGCCTTCATATCTGATGTCCATCTGGGTACGCCCGATTGCAAGGCGGGCTACCTGCTGGATTTCCTGACCCACCTGGATTGCGAGCACCTGTACCTGGTCGGTGACATCATCGACCTTGAGGCCCTCGCGCGTCGCCACTGGTGGCACGCCGACCACGGCGCCGTGGTCGGCCAGCTGCTGGCCATGGCCGAGCGCGGAGTGAAGGTCACCTATATCCCGGGCAACCACGACGCGCCGCTGCGCGGCCTGGCCGGCCAGGCGATCGGCGGCATCCGCGTGGAGCTCGATGCCATCCACGAAGGCGCCGACGGACGGCGCTACCGCGTGAGCCATGGCGATGAATTCGACGGCGAATCGATCGGCCGCACCTGGATGCTGTGGGCCGGCGAAGTGCTGCACCGGGCGATCTGCTGGACCAACCGCCGCGTACACACCTTGAGGCGCTGGCTGGACCAGCCCTACCTGCCACTGTCGATCATCATCAAGTCACACGTAGGCAAGGCGCTGGCCTATATCCGCGACTTCGAGGAGCGCGTGGCCAACGACGCCCGCGAGCGCGGACTGGACGGTCATATCTGCGGTCACATCCACTTCGGCCACGTACGCGATATCGGCGGCGTGCTGTACCTCAACGACGGCGACTGGGTGGAGCACTGCACGGCGATCGTGGAAGACACCTGCGGGGCCATGGAACTGATCCACTGGAGCGGCCACCGCGCCCGGCTGGGACGCGCCAGCCGCGAAACCATCCTGCCCTCGCCCGCCGAAGCCTTCGGCCTGCGCCCGCTCACGTCCCTGCCGGCGGCCCTGATTGCCTTAAGGACCACCCAGCCCTGAGGCCTCCACCATTCCTACACATGGGCCTGCCCATATTCCCGACGAACACACTGAGGAATAGGCATGCGCGCAGGTCTGATCGTCATCGGCATCATCCTGCTGGCCGCAGGAATCTGGGTAGTAGCAGGCCACGCCAGCTATAGCGACACCAGCACCGTCGCCCAGATCGGCTCCGCCAAACTAACCGCCACCCACGACCGAGCCGTCCCCCAATGGGTAGGCATCGCCGGCATCGTCATAGGCGGCCTACTCGCCGTAGGCGGCATAGCCCGCAAGCGCTGACAGCACACTGCAGGGGTGGATCCACAAGGCCGCAACAGCGGCCTTTTTTTTGCTGTGCTTCGGGAGCTAGGGCCGGGGCGGTGGGGAGAGGATTGGCGGGGCTGGGTGTCACCCTGGTCGCTAAGTCCTCAGTCGGCTTCGCCTCCCTGCGGAAGCGCTCTCAGGG
>Ga0307510_10000163_pt1 | contig 56157 bp, 45 predicted proteins | sample 12_EM_MG_FD_207224 | JGI IMG/M metagenome (GOLD analysis project Ga0307510, IMG submission 207224) | Populus trichocarpa ectomycorrhiza microbial communities from riparian zone in the Pacific Northwest, United States - 12_EM | ecosystem: Host-associated > Plants > Roots > Unclassified | place... | reverse complement strand
CATGATCATGCATGAAGGGTTAGGTACGAGTAATTTTCTATTATTATTTTCTTGATACAGACAAATATACATCAAAAGTCCAAAGTTTAATAAATGAGACATGTTTCTTAGCCAAAAATAAGCATGGCATTGCCCACTTCGTCAACCCAATAAATCAAATCCACGTTCGTGTTCGTCAAACTCAATTTTGTATGCATGTTTCCCCTTGCTGGGATCTTTTTTAATTCCTTACTTAATGTGTCGTGGACGGTCGAGGGTCTAAGTCTGTTTGGAAGTGTGGTTGTGGTTGTTTTTTAAAGTGTTTTTCGTGCTGAAATGCATCAAAATGATATTTTTTTTATTTTTTAAAAATTATTTTTTAAATCAGCTCATCAAAATAATTTAAAACATATAAAAAAATTAATTTTTAATAAAAACAAATTGAATTTTTATAAAATGTGATTTACACTGCGTTCTCAAATGGTGTCTTCACCTACGTACTACTAGAACTGTTCAAATGTTCATGCCAAGGTTTTTAGCTTGAATGTATCTGCTGACGAAGGCAATTCTATAGTCCATAAACGCCCTTTTTCTATTTTATTTGATGATCAGAGTATTCTTGTCTTATCCCAGTTGAGGCATATCGAGTTTCTTTTCTGATCCAACAGGCAAACATTCATGCATCCATTAAGATTGAAAAAAAAATCATAGGGAAAATAGGCTTTCATGGACAGATCTTGGAGTTGAACTGTAAATGACAAGGTAGGAAGTATATCCATTTGCTAATTAGGTCAAATATTCTCAAGATTTCTAACTCCAAAGCTAATCTTTATTATTGTTAGACCGAACAACATTGTTCAAGAAATGGGAAAGGATAACATTCCATATCCAATCCCAAATGAAAGAACTTGGCCATTTATACCATTTTGTATGTATTTATACAAGTGTTTGTGTTAATTATTGTATGTTATTGGATTAATTTAGTTAATTACATATGCGGGGAAGCTATAAATGGGATTTTATAAAATTTATCATCGTCAAACTCGACCGTTATTTAACTTGGTTTAGGATGTGATTATTGAATCATGCTTCATGTTAATGTTAACCTAAGTTAATTATTTTATCAAAAATAATATTACTTTTATTCTTTTAAAAGAAATCATTAAAGTTGACACTATATCATATATCATCCAAGTTTGTTTGTCTTAACTTGGTCACGAGCCGATCTACTATTTTACCCGAGTTTAGCTAGGTTAATACCTAAAAAGATTTGAAATGAAACTCTTGGAACAGTGCATGATTAACAAGTGTCTGCCATTCTCTCGTAGACACCCTCAATATCATTCCACAGATCTGGAGAGCTCAGCTTAAAATCAAATCTGACGCGTTTTGCTACTCTCCATCAACATCTAGAGTGGCAATCTTCCATTTTTTGCAGGTTCATTTTTAGTTTAGTGATCCAACTTGATGGCGCCAACCAAGTTCGACTGATAACAACAATCACCGTATTTTCCGACCAATCTATGTGAAATAAGCAGGCAGCCCTCTAGAATCCATGTGGACAATGAGATGGTCCTTGCTCACATCCAAGGGGAAATGATAGCGATATGTGGCCTTGAAGAAATAATTTTGAAGGAAAATGGTCTCCATCAACTTTGCTGTCAAAGCCATAGAAAGAAAATAATGGTCTTACTATGCTTGCTGTGTATGTTTTTAACCACATTGAAGACACAATTTTTGACCATCTTTAACACTCACACGCGGTGAGGAAGTGGTGGCCATTCCTCTGCTTGAGCATCCAGTGGAATGTCTTTTACTAAATTTCTAGCACATGTAAATTTGCGGAAGCCACCGATCAGGAATATATACAGCAAAGTTATAAATTTTAGTCTCGTAAATTAGGTTAACTCGAGTTGAACCTAGTCAATTAAAATATTTTTATTTTTATTTTTAATTTTTTATAAAATTATATAAGCTCTTTTAAACACGGCCCGGCTCATGTTTAATGATACTAATATATAGTTAAATTAAATATAGGATAATGGATAATGAAAACAAATTAACTAGCTTAGTTTTCTTCTGCAAGGGTTACCTTAACTTGACCTTATTAAGATCTTATGCCATCTTTTGTATAAGGTTAATTCATTGGGTAGACGTCTAGCACTGCTTAAAACCCCAATTTCTTCTTGTTTCATTGGGTTAACTTGACCTTGTTAAGATTTTATACCATTTTTTGATATAATGTTTTTTACTCAATTCTTAGCACATGTAAATTAGGGGTGATCATTTTCGGTTCGGTTCGGTTCGGTTTTTATCAAAAAAAGTAACCAAACCGAAATTTTTTAAAAAAAGCAAAACCAAAACCGGTTCAAACCGACTGGTTTCGGTTCGGTTTTTTAGGACAAAAACCAGTTCAAACTGGTTTGGATCTGTTTTTTGGTTGGCTCGGTTTATTTTCGGTTTGGGTTTGGTTTTTTCAGTTTCAGGCTTATAAAACCGAAACTGAACCGGTCGGTTTTTTCAAAATTTTAATCGATTTTTTTTAACGGTTCGGTTTTTTCGGTTATTTTTTTTAGTTTTCTCAGTTTAATCGGTTTTTTGGTTTTTTTACTCACCCCTAATGTAAATTTGCAAAAGCCACCGATCACAAAAACATATAACAAGGTTATAAAACTAATTCCGGTAACTCGGGTCGACCGAGTCAATAAAAGTAACTTAATTTTATTTTTTCTTTTTTAAGTTATGTCAGGTTTAAATTTTAAACCCGCCCGCTCATGTTTAATGGCAGTAATATATAGTTAAATTAAATATAGGTTAATTCATTGGGTTTAGGGCTGCTTAAAACCCGAAATTTCTTCGTGTTTCTAGAATTTATTTCTATTTAAAACCTATAATTTTCCTTACCATAGATGAATTAGTTGTTGGGTGGGTGGTGCTCTTGCAAGAAGCAAGACAGGTGAGATGTATCATGTTGGAGTCTCCACACTTTTCTTCCCTTACCATAGAAGGAGGATACTGTTAAAAGGAATCCGAGGGGTTTGAGGATTGTGCATGTGACTTTATTACTACATGACAGCCACATTTCTCATCAGGTTAATAATGCAAGAATTTGCAATTAGTCGTATCAAGAAAACAAAGATTAATTAATTTCCTTACACGTTTTTTCCATTCCAAGCACAGGGAGACTACAGGAACTCTTAGCAAGAGGGTAAAGTTTTTTTAATTGAAAACATGGCGGCGGCAAGCCGTCATGAACGGTGGCATATGTACTATCTCATAGAGTCGAAGACGGTAAGACCTTTCAAACTTTGTTCAGAAAGGCAGTGTTTGGTAGTTGGATAGCTTCTTACACGCTGCCCGAATGGCGTGGAGGCAGCTCACATGTTGGTGCGTGTGTCGCATGTGCTAGCATAGTTTTTTTAATTATATTCAATAAATGTAATTTACAACATTATTCCTGAGTACCCTTGAAGTTTACAATGAAAGCAAAGTAAAATGATAAAAAAAAATCATTAGGTGAGAGTTTAATTGGTCTTGTCTTTAAGGGTATTAAAGTAATTATATTATTCTATAAAAAATAAAAATACAAAAATGCCCTTGAGTTGTAAGCATTGGATTCTTTTATTCAAGGATTAAATGAGTAATTTAATGTAAATTTAAAAATAAAATTCCAAACACAACCCTATTCATTCAACAAAAGATATTTATGTCATGGTAAAAAAATCATCTTGCCCTTAATGCCAAGTTAAAAGATTTAATGGCTAGGGGATAAAGTAGTAATTATACCATTATAATGAATAGTAAACTGTATCTTGGGAGATAGTAATTTTACCAGCAGACTTAGTTTTTTTTTTAATAATGAGTTTTTTTTTAAAAAATAAACATCTTTCTTCTTTTTTTCTTTTTTTTATAATGATACTTTTTGAGTTTTTTTTGTTTAGAGAGAAATTTTTTCTAGTTTATTTTTTTCCATTCAATATTATTAGAGTTTTTTAGTTTTTTTTTAGTTCAAGAAATAGGAACCCATGATAAGGTGGCTCACACAAAGATGGTAGAGACCTTTAATGGGGTTGTTCATGCACAAAATAATGTTCTTAATGGAGGATAGTTTTTAACAAAAGACTGAACTCGAGGGCAAGTTCCTTCCAATCCGAGAAGATTGATGCAATAACTTTTTTAAGAAAATATATATTTTTCTGTTTTTGTTTTTCTATTCTTTATTATGATTTTTTTTAGTTTTTTTTCTATTTGAAGAGAATATTTTTTATATTCTGTATTATTAGGGTTTTCTAGTTTTTTCTATATGTTTTTAATAGTCTTTTGGAAAATATAGACATAAATGAATAAAAAAATATATCATGGTTTGTTTCCCAATATTTTTAGTGTCTTTGATCTTTTTAGGGTCTTGACATGTATAAACTTTGTTATCCTTCGCTCACATCTATGTTAATTGGTATTAAAATTTAATGATTTTTTGTGGTTATTATTTTTTATTATGTGTTGTAGAACAACCATGATTGGAAAAAGTTGCAAAATAAAACGTGTTTGTGTAGAAAGCAATAAGGAGGTTCCCCTTAAAAAAAAATTGCTTGTAGAAACTGATGTATTGTTTTTGTTTGCATCATTTTTTCATTTGAAATCTTGTTTGTGGGGCTAGACGAGCTCCTTCTAATCTAGGGAAACTGATGCAATAGTTTATTTTAGGAAAATATATATTTTTTATTTTTATTTTCTTACTCAATTTTTTTTTATTTTAAAAGAATATTTTTTCTAGTTTATTTTTTTCTATTCAGTATCATTAGGGTTCTTTTTAGTTTTTTTCTGTATAAAATGTTTTAATAGCATTTTAGTAAGTGAAGACATGCAAAATAAAAATTGAATATTTTAATTGTATTTCCATTTTTTTATAAAAAAAAAATTCTCCAGAAATCTTAATATATAACTCGTTCGTCAGTTTCATTAAGTTCATTTCTTTTCAATGCGATTATTGTGAAGTTTCTTTCCTCAGAACAATGATTATGTTATCTAAACGTCATTACCTGACATAATAGGTTTTTTGTATATTCATATACCTGTCTTTCTGTCAATAGTGACATACAACTTCTACAAGTGATATTTATATAACGGGTAATGGCTCACTTTAGGACAGAAGTTAACAGACCCAACACTCAGAGAGGGTGGGAAAAAAATCCCTCTGTGTGTCTCCACGTTCTTCCTTTACAGCAATCCGCCAGAATTCAGCTTTAAAGCAGTTGGTTTTTGTTTTTGTTGCTTCTGTAAAACTGTCACATACTCTACACATCCTTCGCAGTGTTAGAATTCTGGTGAGTCTAGAACTGAATACATCAAGAGAGCTTGAAACAATTTAACTTGTTTAAATCTGTCTCTACGATGCAAGATATGGGTAGAGAAGATCATCACTCTGATTCAGAGATGTCAGGGAGCGAAAGGTTAGCTTACAGCGGTCCATTGAGTGGACCTCTTAATAAAAGACCAGGAAGAAAGAGTGCAAGGTTTAGCATACCAGGCACGACCACATCCAAAGATGAACAATACGTGGAGATCACCCTTGATGTCCGAAATGATTCTGTGGCTGTACACAGTGTTAAAGCTGCGAATGGTGTTGAGGAGGATCCTGAGATGGCATTACTTGCCAAAGGTCTAGAGAAAAGATCTGCTTCCAATGTTCTGAGAACTGCTTCAGCAAGAATTAGACAGGTTTCTCATGAAATAAAGCGGTTGGCTTCATTCTCGAAGAGGCCTCCTCCTGGTCGCCTCGACAGGAGTAAATCTGCCGCGGCTCATGCTTTAAAAGGACTAAAGTTTATCAGCAAGACTGATGGCGGGGCAGGATGGGCTGCTGTGGAGAAGCGATTCGATGAAATTACTGCTTCTACTGATGGCTTGCTTCCTCGTGCACGATTCTGTGAATGTATAGGTAATTCTATGTGAATCCACCTCCCTTGTATATATGTTAATGTTTGGACTACATGTAATTTCCTGTAGTTAGTCTCGAGTTTTGAAGAATCTGTGTAAATTTGTGCAATGGCAGGAATGAAGGAGTCAAAAGACTTTGCGGGAGAGTTGTTTAATGCACTGGCTAGGAAACGGAATATGCACTGCGACTCGATCAGTAAAGCTGAGCTGAGGGAATTCTGGGATCAGATTTCCAATCAAAGTTTTGACTCCAGGCTCCAAACTTTCTTTGACATGTAAATGATCAGAGATTGTCTTTCATTTTAATGAAAAGTCCTTCACCTTGTATTGATTTTCAAGCTGAAACTTATGCCAAGTGATGTTAAATGCAGGGTGGATAAAGATGCTGATGGTAGAATCACAGAAGAGGAAGTCAGAGAGGTACCATCTTTTGAATGCCTTACAAAACAATTCTTTGGTTTTACCGTTTTGTCTTGAATCAAAGCATGTGCTTTATGTCAGAAAAAGATTTGGACTAAGATAATTTGGAATTTTATATATACAGATCATCACCCTTAGTGCTTCTGCAAATAAACTGTCAAATATCCAGAAGCAAGCTGAGGAATATGCAGCATTGATCATGGAAGAATTGGATCCAGAAAATCATGGATACATCCTGGTAATAAACCACAAGTTGAAAATCATTATTAATGTGTTGAGGGTCTGCTATGCATACTGTTGATACTGTCATTAATTATGCATAATTCTTATTCCAAAAAAAAAACAGATAGAGAACCTGGAAATGCTTCTATTGCAAGGATCAAACCAGTCTGTAAGAGGAGAAAGCCGAAACCTGAGCCATATGCTAAGCCAGAAGCTTAAGCCTACATTGGATAGCAACCCATTAAACAGATGGTGTAGAAGCACAAAATATTTCTTATTAGACAACTGGCAAAGAGTTTGGGTAATGGCTCTATGGATTGTTGTCATGGCTAGTTTATTTGCATACAAGTATATACAATATCGACGAAGAGAGGCGTATGAGGTAATGGGCCATTGTGTATGCATGGCCAAGGGAGCAGCAGAGACGCTCAAACTGAATATGGCTCTAATTTTACTACCTGTCTGCCGAAACACCCTCACCTGGCTCAGGAACAAGACCAAACTAGGCGTTGTGGTTCCTTTTGACGACAATCTCAATTTCCACAAGGTACTATCTAGCATCTACACTTAATGTCTACTACATTGGAAGCAAAAAAAAGCTAATGGTGGTGTTCATGTTTAGGTGATAGCAGTGGGGATTGCAGTGGGAGTTGGTATCCATGGGATTTCACATTTAGCCTGCGACTTCCCTCGTCTTCTTCAAGCAAGTGAAGAAAAGTGGGAGCTTATGCAGCAATTTTTCGGGGATCAACCTTCAAGTTACTGGCATTTTGTTAAGTCAAAGGAAGGAGTAACCGGGATCGTAATGGTTGTGTTGATGGCCATAGCCTTCACCCTAGCCACCCCTTGGTTCAGACGTAATAAGCTCAATTTGCCAACATGGCTCAAGAAACTCACTGGTTTTAATGCATTTTGGTATTCTCACCATCTCTTCGTCATCGTCTACACCCTGCTCGTCGTCCATGGTTATTACCTCTACCTGACTCATAAATGGTATAAGAAGACGGTATGTACCTCTCAGTTATCATGCATTCTTTTTCACTACATTGAAATTAGCCCGCCCTCAAACCTCCAACTCCATTGGCAGACCTGGATGTACTTGGCAGTTCCTGTGATACTTTACGGCAGTGAAAGATTGATTAGAGCACTGAGATCTAGCATCAAGGCTGTTACCATACAAAAAGTAATTAATTTTAACCATTTCAACGCAAACTTGTGTTTCTAAAAGAATCTTAGAAGCTGTGCTAATGTTCTTCTGGTGGTTCCGAAGGTGGCAATTTACCCTGGAAATGTCTTGGCACTGCACATGTCAAAGCCTCAAGGATTTAGATACAAGAGTGGGCAATACATGTTTGTCAACTGTGCTGCTGTCTCTCCATTTGAATGGTTGGTGACTTCAAAATATTGCCACTCCATATTCTGTCCATTTGTAAACACTTCAAAGAATGTTGTTGTCATTGCTTTACTTATGGGAAATCACATGTCTACAGGCACCCATTTTCTATTACTTCAGCCCCTGGAGATGACTACCTCAGTGTTCACATTAGAACTCTCGGTGATTGGACAAGGCAGCTTCGAACAGTGTTCTCAGAGGTTTGTTTTCTGAGAGTGCATCTGTCATTCTTCTAGATAACAAAGCTATACTACATAGTATCTTGTTCATTCCAAGATTCTAAAAGATACTGCAAAAAAGTAGATGCAAATTAATCTTCTCACTGACTTTTTTTTAACCATATGTTTCCACTGAACTTTCAGTGCCGCTAATTGTGGCTAATTGCCTGATGCATTTCTTAATTTTGTCAGGTATGTCAGCCACCTCCTGATGGGAAGAGTGGACTTCTCAGATCTGATTGCTTCCAAGGACACAACTCAAAGTAAGCTTTAATTTTTAACCGAAGAAATAATATTTTCTACTCACGTATAAATACTGGGAAAAGAAAAATATTAACGCAGGTTCATGAATGATAATATTATAACCATTTCAAGAAAGGAATCCCTGTAGAGGGCTAGGAGATCTTGGTATGCATATATACTTGACAAGCATTACATTAGGTCAAACATCTCATTCCAGAGCGAATATTAGGTGGTGGGATACGACAACCTCAGTGCCGTTTACCTACCCTAGTAGAGCAAGTGCTTGCATCACTTTCTGTGTGTCTTGGCTACTTGCTGGTATGGCCTTTAGTCTCATCCAAGCACTCTATCACGGGCTGCTAGATGATCTACCTTACTTTCATAAATATAGAGCAATGGAGTACAGTTGTAGTCTACTGTTTGTAGCATAACTTGCAAAAGGCATCAGTGGAAGGAAAACAACCAGTAAATGAGAGGACCACCAGACCAATCATGGTTGGTTTTACTTGGAATATGTTTTCCTTTAGCTTTTCTATTATTTGTACCTCCAATCCTGCTTCGGATTGAAAGCATGGGATGCTGTCCATTTCAGAGTTATCTCTTGCATCATTTGTCTTTACCACACCAGAATACAAGATAATATAATTAGCAATATCATTGACAAAAGAGAGAGCAAGTTTACTGGGTTATTCAACAAATTCAAGTCTGAAAAATACTTGTCCATGCACTTAATTAGCCCAGCCACGAACAGCCAACTGTGTTTTCAAAGATTCTGCGCGTCCAAAATCCAAGTGACTAAACATTATTATTATACGCTGAGTGGATAATTACAGATGAGATGAATCTTGTCATCAAGGACAGCTTGTCACATCATTGAAAAAGACATGTGATTAATGTCCACCCACAAGATGTGGATGTGCAAGCATGGACTGCAAATTTTACTTTATCGTGTGGCTATTCTCTAGCAAAAATGATGTCTGCCTTGAAAAAAATGTTTCTCCTTTAGGTTGTGCATAGTGATGTATTGATTTTTTATCCCATGAACAGTTTGCCAAGAGTCTTGATTGACGGTCCATATGGAGCACCAGCACAGGACTACAAGAAATATGAGGTGGTATTGCTTGTTGGTCTAGGAATTGGAGCAACCCCAATGATCAGCATTGTGAAGGACATAGTGAGTAACATTAGGACGATGGAGGAAGAAGAAAATGCAGTAGAAAATGGTGCTGGTGGAATAGGCAATAGCCCATCAACTAAAATCCCAAGTCCTTATACACAAAAAAGAAAAGAAAACTTCAAGACGAGGCGAGCATACTTCTATTGGGTGACAAGAGAGCAAGGGTCCTTTGACTGGTTTAAAGGGGTGATGAATGAAGTGGCTGAAATAGACCATAACCATGTTATAGAGCTTCACAACTATTGTACCAGTGTTTATGAAGAGGGTGACGCAAGGTCTGCTCTGATTGCCATGCTTCAATCCATAAATCATGCCAAGAATGGTGTGGACATCGTCTCTGGCACGCGAGTCAAGTCTCACTTCGCCAAGCCTAATTGGCGTAATGTCTACAAGCGCACAGCGCTTAACCACCCTGATTCTAGAGTTGGTAAGAGCACCTCTCCTATCCTATAGTTTATTGTGTGTTGTTTTTGCCAAGATCTAGCTCTAAATCTTCCATATTCCTTGAACTAGTTCAGAGTTTTTGCATATTTGAGTCCTTTGCTCTTAATAGGAAAAATCTTCTTTGTGCTTGAAAAGTAATCTTTCTTTACACAGTCACTTCCTCAAAAAGAAGATGAAAAAGGTATGTTAATGTGAAAGCAAGTGCTTTTACTGGGTCCAGGTTAGAAAGTTGAGAGATACTGATACCAGAAAAGAAAGATTGGACAGATTATTGTATTTTCTGAGGATAACAAATCAAATCCTTCCTACAGGATCCATGCCATGCATTGTTCATCTCTTCTAGAAATGAAAATTGAGATATCTGTGTGTATTCACAATTGCAGGAGTGTTTTATTGCGGGGCACCAGCATTGACAAAAGAGCTGCGCCAACTAGCCTTGGATTTCTCTCACAAGACCAGTACCAAGTTTGATTTTCACAAAGAAAACTTCTAACTAAGCTTCGATGGATAAAAAAGAGCAGAAACACGCAAGACTAGTCCTCTCGAGCTCGATCCACTCTGATCGCAGTATCCATCAGGGCCAAAGATTTTGGCCCACCTGCAATTTGACCATAATGTTTGTCATAATGCTTTCTTTATCAACTCTGCTCTAGAATCATTAATAGAATATCGATATATACAGATAGTGCTTTGGTTGACGGAGGAGCACCCACCATAAAAGTTGGGAAATATAAGAAAATTGCGTCATGCTCATTACTAACCTATCTCTACACAAGGGAAATAAATGTGAGCTTCTTCTTTTTTTGGATAGAAGAGTGAACTTATTTTAATAAGATTGATGAGTAGTATGTAATGATACCAGCCATTTCTGACTAATAACTTCTTTGAATGATTAGTTTTCTTGCTGTTCAATCATTATATTTTCCATGGGTTAATTTGAAACTCGGCCAATTTATCTCTTGGCTCAAACCAAGTATAAGAAAAATTCAACTTGGAATTGACCCAGTTTAATCTAGTTGCTCGTGGGTTAACCTTGACCATGTCAAAACTCGATTTAACTTTTATAAATAAATAAAAATATAATAACATCATTTTTATTAATCCAAGTTAATCGTACTGACTCATAACTCAAACCAGGTTTATGATATTTTCTTGCTCTCTCATCCAGAATTGAACTATCCCATCAACGTCCTGGATATTTTAAAGCATAATCAAATACACTTGTCCAATACCATACCTGGCTTCTGTATACACCAGCAAAGATTTAGGAGTGAGGCTCCTGTCATCTCCCAAAACAATCAAGGGATAATAATTAGTACTACATCATAAAAATTCGTATTAACTTTCGAAAAGAGATGAAACTGAGAAAGTATGTATGTTCTATACCAGCACACAAAGAAATACGTTCATGAGTTCTGACAGCTTGGATCATAGAACGAAAATTTAATTAAGAAGCCATAAAATACACGCAGTATATTGTAGGATATTGGCGAAATGGAGCCTGAGCGTATAGGAGAACCTTAAGTTGCTTCTTATTTTTAGCCTCCATGGTTATCAAACTCAGCCTGCCTCATGTTAAACAGGTCAATTCACAGGTTAAAGAGTTGATAGGGTCAATTGTTTTTTTTTTTTTTTCAAAATGGTGTTGTTTTGAATTAAAAATTAAAGGGTGTTAGAATATTTAATGAGAAAAATAGAGTTGACGGTCCCGGCATCTAGTAGTATGTTTTATAATTGAAGGGTGTTAGAATATCAGCCTCTTCCACAAGAATAACCATGCTCTCCCACAGTAAGAATGGAGCCTTATTTTTCATTTATGTTTCCTTTTGAGCCTCTTGAAGCTGGGCTTCATTAACTTGCTTGAAGTCAAGCTTTGGTCTATTGCATTGGTGGGCTGGAATGATTTTGCAGAGATTGTTTTTTGAGTGGTAATTCTCAATTGTGTTTTGAATATATCTTGCAGAGGAAAGGTATGAGAAATGATTTTCAATTATCATTGAAAACTAAAATACAAAGCAATCAAAAGAATCTATTTCTCAGTCATCTGCTGCAGCTCTTGAACTTGTGATAGTTCAATTCCAGAGGTTACAATTGTCGATGCCCCAAGCTCCATCTTCTTAATATTATTGAAAGTATCTGCAGTAGATCGACCTCTGTCATCCTCCATTGCTGCCTCAAGCTGTATCTCTTGATTATGGGTGGCTTCTAGAGCTGGTGACCTTATAGGTCGGTCCAGAGTTGATCACTGTGCTTTGTATGATCTTGAATATATCATCATCATCTTCAGCAACTTCAAAAACTTCTAGACACGGGTAACAACAGACCAAAAGGTTGCAAGTGATCACTGAGAATGTTGTTTATGATCTCTTTTTTATAGTGTTTTCTTTGTGTATAAAATCTAGTTATTTTGATATTTTTAACATCAAAGAAAAAGGTATACATTTTTTTTTTTACTTATATAGTATTTCTCAGAATGAATTCCAAACAAGATTTTGGTTATAGATCACTGTATAACAAATTCAGCAAAGTGATGGAGGCAATTTTGTTATTTTCCTCTTTAATTTTGGATTTCCAGATTTTGTTTTATTTCTCATGTATGTTGATTTTCTTTTTTTGTAAAGGGTGGTTGTCTTTTTTATGACAATTGGATAATAATTATTGAATAAAAAATGTTAGGGTTCTTGTTTTAGACTCGTTAAATTTTGTCTCCCTTTGTTCTTTGATTTCCAATCAAATTATTTCCGGCTGCATAGCTAATATTCTTGAGCAAATAGTGTGCTTTTAACTATAGAAAACACACAGAAATAGGTTTATACTTAGCTCACATGTCATGTAATGACTTACAATGTTCTGATTACTGACTGTGAATATGTTAAAAGTCAGTCGGAGTCACATTCTGAATGCCAGATGCTTTGCCCTCCAAGGCAGCAGCAGATTTTATTTTCCTTACTAGTTTATCTACCATTTCCTCATCATCAGGCTCAAACGATGCACCGGAAATCTTTACCACCCCTGGGTTCTGGCTATTAAGTACAGAGAAAATAACTGCAGCCTCATCGCCAGTATTGATGAAAAAGTGGAGCAGACCTTGAGGAACCACAAAAACTTCTCCTGGCTTGAGAATTTTTGAGAACAGTTTGCTTTGAGTGTCGAAAAAGCCAGCAAACACCACACCTGTGCTAACGAAGAATATCTCGGATGCTCTTGGATGGGAATGGGGCATGGTCAAACCTTCAACTTCAAGGTCAGTCCTAGCTATTGAGAGGCCGAGAGTGTTGAGACCTGGGAAATCCGCAGCCATGTCAAGGGTAAGTGATGAACGGAAGAAAGTGCCTGTGTCACCAGGATGACTCAGTTTTGATGACTTGAAATCTGAAGCAACGACGCTGTTTGGGTTCTTGCAAGGGAAGCCATTGATGAAGACAGTTTGCATGCCTATAGTAGCTGTTGGGCAAGTATCCTGAAGATTATCGCTATCTGCCAAGCAGATAGTGATGCAAGGGCACAGGAAAATGCAGAAGAAAAGTGTGAATTTCATCCTGGTTTCTTTTTGTGGAGTTAGTGAATGTTTTTCTTTGTTTTATACGCAGTTTTTAGAGGTTGCAAGAAATACAAGTCATTTTTCGAGGCTTGGAGTTCACTTCTGGATCTCAAATGGATTATCCTGTAAGAAGGGCATTGCTTGGAAGAAAGATTAGCTGAAGTCAGCTGGATTTCCTGAAATCTTAATATACAAACCAAGATGGTTCCCCACTGTTACTTCTGTTTAATCTCTGAGTCACTAACAAATAACTACGTATTTATTTGAATTTCCTGTGTAAGCAACCTTTCTTGCCATTGCAGGAAAGCAAAGTAGCTCTACTGAATGCAACCCATGACCTTGGGATTTTGACAGCAAATTGTGATTAAATAAGCTGGCAATTTTCGCTAGTTTAATTCCAAAAAGATGCACTGTCAATTACCAGGAGCTAAAATGCTAGTTCAAACACTCCTCCGTTCTTTTCCTATATAAAGATGCACGCTGTTCAACATAGCCATGGGCCTCTCCAACTCAAACGCGCCAATTTACTAGTCGCCATGGGCCATCTCCTTCAATGCCCTCTCCTTTCTTTTCAAGCAAATAATCTTTCTTCCCATCACCTAGAACTACGTTATAACATGTACAGCAATAATGGAATGGATATCCTGTCCTACACAGCAAGAACTAGAGAAAAATCTTTGGCCAGCCAGAAGAATCGAACTAGCAAAATAACAAAGTGAGAAGATCGGATAGTGGGTGCATAAAAATTCAATAGAGTCTACAGTCATTGATTTTCTTTCCCAAGCCAAAAGTAGAATGGTGGCAGGGAAGAAAATTCTTCAATAAGTTGTGCAAATTCATTAAAACAGTTTCATAAACGTCAACTAGCCTGACCATTATAACATTGGAAATACTACATTCCTTCAATGGATTCAATTGTTGTTCTTGTCCTACAAACAAACTTTGGTTGTGCACTCATTGGAACTGGTAAGAATCTCATTTTTGTTGTCAGAGTTCTGCAAACATACTTTAGTTGTGCACTCATCGGGACTGGTAAGAATCTCTGAGATGAACTTTATCAAAGAGCAGAGCCCACCCACGAAATTATGATCAATGATGCCGTTGCCTTCTGTGACATGAGCGAAGTCAATAAGTTTAACTTCAGCATCCGAACTCCCTCCTTTTAGCACTTTCTTTTTTTCATACACCATGAGAACGGAACAAGAATTCAAATGGTAGATGGTTTGATCCTCAAACCATGACTTTAGCTCCAATAATTGAGCCAAAATCCCAGAAGAACCACCATAAACGCTTGACGCAAAAGCACAATCAGGGTTCAAATTTGGATCAATTGGCGAATTGGAAGAAACAAAGTTCTTCAGCACCACTCTAACCCCATCCGCGCTAAGATTCTGAACAAGTTTTCTCTCCGGCTTCCACAACTCAGACTCTTCACTTCCATATAACTGCAACCCAGAAATCCTAAACCCCAAACACAAGCTACTAGATTTCCTATCTTTCTCAAAGCATCGCTGGATGTAATCCTCAGAAGCTTCAGGGTACCAAGTTCTAGAACCAATCTTAACATCCATAACCGAGGGATGCGAACGACCAGAGACAACATCCTCCAAAACAAGGTGCGGCCGCTGGCCAGACCCATCAGATGCCTCTATTAGCTGAGTCCCGTGAAAAACAGGAAAGAATCTTCGGATGTGATCTGGAACCCTCGTGTTCGACGAGAAGGAGGTATAAAACGCAGCCTCTATCGCGCCCCGGTCATCATCCTGAAGAGGCTTGTAGAAACGCCCTGAATCATCAATGAGGGGACCAGGCTGGCCATGACCACCTTTGTGACCCGCAACCTGGTGATCTGGGACCTTAAGCATTATTATATGAGCACTTAATTCTGTCAAAAATCAAGCAAAATACAGAGCATGAAATTTCTATCATATTATCAAGCATCTTGTAGACAACAAACTTGTGTACAAGAAATCATAGCACCGACAATAACCTTAAGATCCCAAGTTAAAAAAACATAAAGTCAGAGTCAGAAATTAGCAAGATCGAACTCTATAAAGCCCTAAAAGATGGAACTCATGAAGTATTGGAAATTGAGAGAGAATTATTATTACCTTTGAAGAGAAGACAGAGCGAGCGGTGGCTGAAATGCTGAAGGTGGTGAGTGGAGAGGGTGAGTTCCTCTGCTCTATCTAGTTGTGGGTGGGTCCAGTTGAAAGGGTAAAAAGAGTCATGACTGTAGCTGGATGGAATCGGGATCTGGGCAGCTCGTGTTGCAAAAAATCGGGTACGTGCATGTGTATCAGAAAAGTATACAAAAGGACGGTGGATTAAATATTCTTGTAGTCAAGGTCAACGGATTGAAGAATGGATGGTGCAAAGAGAATTTAGTAAACCTTTTCTATTTGGACTTCTTTTTGTAAAGTATTGTAAAGGTGAGGGGTTTTTTTTCTCCGAAAAAAATCATAATAATTGTTTTTAAATAATTTTTTATTAAAAATATATTAAAATAATAGTTTTTTACAAAATTATTTTTAACATCACCATATTAAAATAATTTAAAAATATAAACAAAAAAAATTTAAATTTAAAAAAAAAACACAATTCCTTTCCTATTAATTTAGTACATTTTAAAAAATAACTGATACAAAAGTCTAAATTCAAAGTTCTTTGAAAAAATAAAAATTCTTGATTGTTTTACTAATCCCTTAAAATTAGACAAACAATTATACTAAATATAATTTTTCATATCAATTCTAATTACTAACTTAGTTTAAATATCTAATCATATAAAAAATTATGATTATTCTTTTGAAATGATGTTATTTTAAATAAAATAAATAAAAAATAAAATAAAATAATTTTGATTTTAACAAAAATAATTTTAAGAAATGTATCAAAATTAACCTGATTTAATCAACTAGATTAGAAACTAATCCGCTAGATTATCTAAGTTTTAATAAGTGTGTATTTGGCATTACGGTGTATGTATTTTTTTAAAGTATTTTTTACTTGAAAATACATTAAAATATTTATACCAACAATTCAAAATTATAAAAAAAATATACTAAAAATATTAATTTAATATTTTTCAAATAAAATAAACTTTAAAAATCTTTTAAAAAAATATCTCCCTGACAAACACCACGTGGAAGCATTTCCATCACCTTTTTAATAACTATGATATTTAATATCTTTAGACCTGTACTTCCAAAGTCATAGACAATAAACGAGCATGTCCATCACCTTTTTACATAAATGTCCCTCTTTTTTCTCTTATATTATAATGTTATCAATATAAGTCCAAACTTTCTTTCTTATTTTGCTATGAACTTAATGAACTGAAGTTTACAGTGTTAATTTTATTTAGTTTTTGTTATTTTAATTCCTGTTGGTAGCTTGTAATTTTATTTGAATTAAAGTTACTATAATGCCTGTGGAATCTAAATCACATTTGTTTTGCAGGATAAGCTCGGAGCAGAAATGCTGCAGACTGTGCACTTGTTCTGGATGCCATTCGAGGAAAGGATCCTGGTGATCTCTCATCAAGAGATGTTCCCCTTGATGATCCATTTTCTGTTGACATTAAAAGGCTTACTGTTGGATATACAGATGATGCCGAAATGGAGGTTAGCACACCTATTTCCTCATTATAAATATCGCATTACTGAATCCAGGGGCATAATAGAAAAGGAAAATCAAAGACAGATAACACCAGCCATAAGCAGATCATGAAATTCTTACGAGATAAGCTGCTTTCTGTTGAATTTACTGACCGGCAATTCTGAGATTGAGTTATTGCAGATCATAAAGTTGAACTAATTCATTGGGATGTGGATGCCAGGTTGTTCATGTTCTCGTATCAAAGGGCGTGAACGTGGTTCCTTTTAAATTGAACTACACCGTCGACTCTGTTCAAGGTATCTTAAATGTCACCATGGACGTTGAGATGTTGGCTCACTTTGATGAGTGGCAACGCACCAGACAAGATGACCTTTATGAAGAAGCTTAAGACCAATGGCCAACCGAATTGCTCCATGCACGCGTGATTCCAGCAGTTGATTATGTGCAGGTATGCTATCTACTATTCTACCATATGATTTAAAAACGGAGTCAATTTTTGTAGTTCTTTTTGAAAAAGAAAACTTTATATGTTAAATCTGGAATCTGGTCATTTCTATGATAAATAGAGACCTAAGGGGCTATATAATTTGCCGTGATTGTATAAAAGGTTGGTCCATGGCATGACAAAGCAAATGGCTGTCGGGCAGTCCTTCCATGGGCCTTTGGTAAGTTCTGCAATGCATCAGAAGTCGTAGCATAGGCCAGTAACGGTCGTTATGAGCAATGCTGAGAACATTGCTCAATCTGGAGAATGTTGGCAAGATTCAACCTAATACTTATTTTGAGACATGCCATATATTCAGATTTAGATGATCTTTTCCACGGGCACAGAGGGCTCGGGGAAAATTAAATTCGAGAAGTGAAAGAAAGTTTCACTGTCGATGCGTTCATTGGAAATGCAACTGACTGAGAGAAAGTTTGCCTGGGAAATATTGGTGGTCTTCCAGTAATTGCTGTTCCAACTGGCTTTAAAAGTATAGCCAATCCACCCTCAGAGGGTACTCAGAGAAGAACCACCATCACCACTGGCATCTACGCTCGTCCTAACCATGAACACGTTGTAAGCTCCTTGATTAGTTTGCACAATTACAGCTTTTTGGTGATTGAAAGTTGCATCATTAAACATCGTTAATGGACCAATTAGTTATTTGTATCTGTTCCTCACGCGCAGGCTCTAGCATTAGTAATGGCGTACCAATCAGTCACCGATCACCATAAGCAACACCCACCTATCGATAATCTTGGGCCAAATGACAGTATACCAGATCCACCAACACTTATCATCCGTCCCAGAAGGCGGCATCACTGAAAGCTTTTTAATCAAGATCTTTTGTATCCTGACATTATTGTTGTGCGGCAGTTATTGTGGGAGGGCAATGAAACCGCAGTGGATGAAGCAGAAAGGTTTTATAAAAAAGTAAAAATAATACAAGTGGTTAGAGATTGCATCTTTTCCGCTTTAAATTCATCCTTTTCTTGGAAAATTTGCATATAAAAAGACAAGTACTTTCGTTAGGTTTCTGGAAATGATACAGCAGAACTTCTGGCAAAGAAGCCTACACAGTAGCGAGCAGGATTCTATGAGCAAAGCAATGTCTTGCTGCCTGTTCTGATGTGACATTAAAATACAAGATTGCTAAAATTATGTCCTGGACTGATGCATAAAAGGAAGACATGCTTCTAGATGTCAAATGGACTCCTCCATGCAGTATTCTTCTTCTAGGCCTGCTCGGCTCAATTTTTTTTTGGATCTGGGCCTGTTCTGCCTAAAAAAGATGTGCCTTCGTTGAAGAGTTTGCTGTACTGAAAAACCAAAGGATTTGATTTTAGTTGAAATTAAAAAAACAAATTCTGAAAAAACAATTATTTGCATTTGAAGGCCATTTTAATGGAAAAATATTTTGTGAATACAATATGTATCTTTTTATCAAATACACACCATTTGGCGTTGCACTAATTTCTGTTTTTTAAATTATTTTTCATAAAGATATTAAATTATTTTTTTCTTCGCACATGTTAAATATTAAAAAAAAATTAAAAATTAATTTAATATATTTATAATTAAAAAATGCTTTTTAAAATAATAAAATATTATTATTATTTATTTTCAATTTAAAAATATTCTTAAAAAATATCATTTATCACATTATCCGGTAACCACTAAGACATCGCCAGTCACTGTCATTCTACCTTCAGACAAGATAGTCAAAAATCACCAGCTGCCGCACTTTGTAATCAACGACAATGGGCGAGCAGAGTAGTGTGATCGTGACCACCAACCCCACTTTATCTCTTCTATGTACATCTCTTATAGAAATTTTCATTTTTTATTTTTTATTTTTTATTTTTTATTTTTCTGACTTAAAAATTGGGAAGTCGCATTGTTTTCAAAAATATTTTAAAAAAAATTAATTTTTTTTTATTTTTTATTTTAATTTAAATTAATATATTTTTGATATTTTCATATTATTTTATTTTGATGTGTTAATATTAAAAATATTTTTTTAAAAATAAAAAAATATATTATTTTAATATATTTTAAAATAAAAAATACTTTAAAAATTAATTGAAACCGTTATACTTTAAAATTATTGTCTTTTCAGTGAAAACCAGAAAGGATTCGTGTTTAATTTTTTCTGCTACCATTTGTACTGTAAACGCAAGATTTTACCCTTGCCAATCAATATATGTTTGATGCCTAAAATAACAATTACCTTGAAGGGACTAACTTGTGATTTTCAAAAAAAAGAAGGACCCAGCATAACAAAAGAAAATATAGGGACTAAATTGTAATTTAGCCCAGCAGGATTTATCACATTGTCCTTGCAGGGAAAAGAAAAACAGGAATGAAACCGAAGATCAAGGATAGGATCCTAGTAGCCTGCACAAGTTAAGCATCTACTACCCTTCCTTGTACTGTCACTTTCAGCTATAAAATAGGTGACGTGGCAGGGGAGAGAAGAGTCACTACACACTAGCATCATGCACCTAGCATGTTTGTCAGAGACCAGGATCTAATTCAACTGCCTTTCTTTCCACTCTAGTAAACTCACCACTGTAAGAACCCCAACAGTGTCTGTTTTCCTTTTTCTTTTACCACAAATATATATTGCATGTCTTTGCGTGCTAGTATTAAAAATTAAAATAAATATATAAAATAATTTTAATATATTTTTCAATAAAAAATATTTGGCACCGTAATACTTTTAAAAATACCATTAAAAAAATTAATGTGAATGACTTTCCTGGAAGTTGAATGATCAAGAATTATAAACATGTTTGAAATTGTGGTTGTGATAACGGTTATAGTTTAAAGTTTTTTTTATTTAAAAATATATCAAGATAATATTTTTTTTATTTTTAAAAATATTTTTTTTAATATCAGTGTATCAAAATAATTTAAAAATATTAAAAAAATTAATTTTAAATATATTTTTAAATTTTTTTAAAAAATTACAGGTTGGACTACGTTTTTTTTCTAAATAGGGCTAAATCCCTTGTCATTGAACTTATCTATTCTATAAATGCTATCACATGGAAATAGAGAGCTAGCATAGTTTGCTTAGCTGCCCACTAAAAATGCTAAAATATTTTTTTTTTTATCTAAAATCGATGTAAGAATTTAGAATTATATGATTTAATATCGGTTTTGCATTGCGTTTCTATGTAATTTTGGATATATTATAAAAGTATATATATCTTAAAAAAAATATTAAATTGATATTTTATTTAGTATTATTGATGTAAAAAATATATAAAAAATCTAAAAAAAATATTTTAATATTTTTTTAAAATATATACACTGCAGTACAAGTGAAAAATTAATTACATAATGATTTGAAACTACTACAATAAATTACTGCAACATTCCATGTCATCCGAAAATGTATTCAACATAACAAACATTGATATCATGAGATCACAACATACATAGATGCATGATCATCACGATCAGGATAAGGTTTTTTTTTTTTCATTGGAAAAAAATAATTAATCCTACTAATATTCTATTTGTTTTTACATTTCAAAAATAGTTTTAAAAAAATATAATTTTTTTTTTATTTTTTTTACTTCAAATTAATAATTTTTTAGTGTTTTTAAATCATTTTGATGCACTGATGTCAAAAATAATTTTTAAAAAATAAAAAATATATTATTTTGATATATTTTCGAGTGAAAAACACTTTAAATAACAACCACAACTACACTGCCGAACACACTTTTAATTGTCTAACCGATCATTATGATGTGATTAAAATCTTGTTTATATTTAAATATTTTTTTAAAAAATTATTTTTAATATTAATATATTAAAATAATAAAATATTTATTTTTTAATTTTTCAAAAAACACTTTCAAACGAAAAAAAGCAGTTCCAAAATCTAAGGTAGAAAACCAGCAGCAAGATCCTTTAATATAGGCAAGGTTTTACGAAACCCCATTTTTAAGCTTAAGAACATGTTTGGCAGTGCGGTTGCGGGTGCTTTTTAAATAACTTTTCGTGCTAAAATACATGCCAATGATATTTTTTTATTTTTTAAAAATCATTTTTGATATCAGCACATCAAAACGATCCAAACCATACAAACCATATTAAATTTTAATAAAAAAAAAAATTTCAAATTTTTTAGGAACGCAGCCGCAGCCGCGTTCCCAAACATGCTCTAAATAAGGTGGGCCCGTAAATGTCACCACGTCAACCAGTGTCCAAAACAGATTAGCCAAAAGCATTAAATTAGAAATAAAAAAGCACACGGAATCCAATCCCAACTTTCTAGAGATTTTCTTTTTCGTATTTATACTCAAATTCAATCTCTCCAAGGGCATTTATGGTAATTACAACTAAAAACAAGGATATTATAACTGCTAACTTCCTCTTCTCTTCCCTCTTCCTCTCTTTTGTATTTCATATTTTGCTCTTTCTCGCCTTCCCTCTGCTCTTTTCTCTATCTAAAACATTTCTCTCTCCCTCTCTGGATCTGTTTTTTTTTTTTTTCCTCTTTAAATAAAAACAGCATTTTTCTCTTAATAATATACACAGAGATCGAGGTAATTACAATTGAAAAATCTTAATGGTTAATCAATTCATCGATTTTTCTTATAATTTGCGGTTTCTGTGATTAATTAATTTATTTTGAAATCGAATTACAGATCGAGTTACTATGAAGAGATTGATGATTTGTGTAAATTTTTGAGTTTTGATGAATTCAATGTAACGGATCTGTTGTTTTAATTTACGTTTTTTTTATTTTTTTTAAAAAAATTATTTGTTGATCAGTGAATGTTGTCATGGTTGTTTTTTAATAAAAAAAAAAATATTAATAATTTAAGTGATTGATTGTGGCGATTAAGAATGAGCTATTTTTTTTAATTCTTTTTTTAAAGAAGATATTTAGTGCTTGATCATGTTAATTGATTAATTAATGTTGAGCTAAATTTTGATTTTTTATGATTTGTGGACGGAAATAATGGGAGTTATGGATAGGATAATGTTCTTTTTTAAGAAAAAAATATTATCTGATTGTTTTTTACTTTGTTTGTTGTTGTAATATGTAGATCTTAGCTGTTGAGAATGGCTACGTCGACAGCTGGGGCTACAGGATGGTACAGAGGGAGAGTGAAAGCAGTTCCTTCAGGAGATAGCTTGGTGATAATGGCCGTGACAATCAATAAGCCTGGCCCTCCACCGGAAAAGACTATCACTTTGTCCTCTCTCATGGCCCCCAGATTGGTAAAGCTCGTGCTTTTCATGATATTTGAATAGAATAATTAGAAAGATTGTGCACGGGAGGTTTTATGACTGTAATGCCGTATTTTGGAGTAAATTACGTAAGTTTTGTTTTTATGAGTGGGAAATTAGATTCTTTGTGCTATTTTTTGAAGTTTAATTTTGTGAATTTTTTTTTTTTTTTTGGGATTGTTAGGCTCGTAGAGGTGGTGTTGATGAGCCGTTTGCCTGGCTGAGTAGAGAGTATTTGCGAAACCTCTGCATAGGAAAGGTGAATGCTGTTGAAATATGTCATCTGTTTGATGGATTATTATTATTGTTTGGTTAATCAGGATGATAGCGTGGCTTAACTTCCTTTTGTTTTCACAGGAAGTGACTTTCAAGGTAGATTATGCTGTCCCATCCATCGGAAGAGAATTTGGCTCTGTGTTCCTTGGTGACAAAAATGTTGCATTGCTGGTTGTGGCTGAAGGCTGGGCAAAGGTGAAATCGTTTTTGTTTTGACATGTCACCTTGATATGATTTTGAACTAATTTTTGTGCGGGAGCTTACTGAATCTGTCATATGCAGGTCAGGGAGCAGGGTCAGCAAAAAGGTGAAGCTAGTCCTTTTCTTGCTGACCTCCTACGCCTTGAAGAACAAGCTAAACAGGAGGGTCTTGGCCGATGGAGTAAGGTGAGCGCCCCCACCCTCCCACCCATTACAAATTTCAGTTTCTGGTTCATGGTTTTTGTTTTCTGACTCATAGCACAGAACAAATGTCATTACCGTAATCAAACAATTTCAGCGTTATTAAGTAGCTATGATTAGAGGCTATTGAATAATGATTTCACATGTTTACCGCTTACCAGTTGAAGAATTCACAATGGGCAGTTTTTTACCTCTTTGGTTGCAGCTGAATGGCTTTGTTCTGATCATTTAGAATTTCATTTGGATACATCATGCTTACTTGATACTTGTCAGCGTTTTGAATTTTTCTGCCACTGGAGTTCAAATAGTGAAAATTGAAATTTCATTCTGCAGATATGCTTTACTCATTGTTTGATGTGACTTGGAATCAGTTACTGTTCAGACAATCTGATTGGTTAAGATTCAATTATTTAATGGCATGATTTCTTTGAAGTTGCTGAGCTGGGCATGTTTGTGAGCTCAAGAAAAAGAAATACAGCATCTGTAGCATCTTCAATAATTATTTGCTGATAATTGTTACACCCCGCCTGTCCTGTAAACACCGCACCCACTGTGCACAAATTGTAAAAACTCCCATTTCAAAGAAATCATTTAGAAATTTGAGAATAGGTTGCTTTAGGAATTTCAATCATGTTTTTGTAATGCAAGTTTATGGGACTTGTCACCTTGTATTTCTGATCCTAGGCACCAGGAGCCTCAGAGGCATCCATCAGAAATCTACCCCCCTCTGCCATCGGTGATCCTAGTAACTTGGATGCCATGGATCTGCTAGCTAAAAATAAGGGAAGACCCATGCAAGGCATTGTGGAGCAGGTTCGTGATGGTAGCACTGTCCGTGTCTACTTGCTTCCAGACTTTCAATTTGTCCAAGTGTTTGTTGCCGGAATCCAGGTATGGTTGTTGCACTCTGTTTTGCATTTTTCCTACATGTTGAGTTGTAGCTTTCCTGTCAGTCTAATTTGCTGTTGTCAGAGAATACTCATTAAATACCTAACATTTAAAACTTATTAAATCAGGCCCCATCGATGGGTAGAAGAGCTGCAGTCGAAACTGTTGCTGAAACAGAAACAATCTCTAATGAAACAAATGGTGATGCTTCTGGAGCTCTTGCTCCTTTAACATCTGCACAAAGACTTGCAGCCTCAACAACACCCCCAGAAGTTGCTCCTGACCCATTTGGGATGGAAGCCAAATATTTTACGGAGCTCCGTACTTTGAATAGGGATGTAAGTAAATAAGTTTTTAGCTGTAATTTTGTGTGCTATTTTTTAAACATGGACTAAATTCTATTTGGATTTATAGGTTCGCATTGTTCTGGAAGGTGTTGACAAGTTCAGCAATTTGATTGGATCAGTATATTATCCCGATGGGGAATCTCCAAAGGACCTGGCACTAGAGCTTGTGGAAAATGTATGTGCTGAATTGTGTTGCTTCATTATGTTAGTCATTGATACTAATTAATCTTCATAAAATAACTGATGAAAGAGTTGCCTTATATCATCTTGATGTTTGCCTTAGCCCTTTCAGTCGTCTAATGCATAATTGTACATATCCACTCCTGAATTCAGCCTCAAGGTGGGTCAAGTGCTAGAAATGAAAGGTTGAGGGAGCTTGAATAGGTTTTAGGGTTGATATTTGCTGAGCAGGGTGGAGGGGTCTATCATTGTGAAATAGAGCGTGGAGGGGTCTATCATTCTGGAATAGAGTAAGGGCATAGGGTAAAAATAAACTCTTGCATATATTGATAAAGGAAGAAAGATGTAGTTTGTGCTCTAGTTAGATTCCTGTAGAGTTTGTATATCTTGAGCTGTTGTTAGTAGTTTATATTACCTTAAAAGAAATGTCAGCCTATGTGCTTTGGGTTTTCTGTTGCACGGGAATGATTTATGGTGCGTTTCTCATGTGCTAGATGCAAGTTAATGGTTGCTTATGAATTTTTAAATGCTTGATTGGAAAATTAAAATGGGTATAGTGGAAATGGTTTGCATATTCCCCACTTAGACTCCTTTCTTTTCAGCTAAATTGCCGCCTTTGCATGCTGACTTCTGGCTTGGGACAACCTTCTTAGCTCCATGATGCAGCTTCCAATACTCAATTTCTAAGAATGTCTTTTCGTGTTTGATGCTTTCCTACTTCTAATAGTATTTTCAGTGTACATCCAGATATATGGGTATTCTGAATCTCCCTCTACCTCCTCTCCTAATACAGGGTTTGGCTAAATTTGTTGAATGGAGTGCCAACATGATGGAAGAAGATGCTAAACGGCAGCTGAAGACTGCAGAGCTTCAAGCCAAAAAAAGTCGCTTGAGGATGTGGACTAATTATGTACCCCCTGCTACAAATTCAAAAGCAATTCACGACCAGAATTTTACAGGAAAGGTAGCAGTTGGTCCGTTACTTCTTAGTTCCAATCCCTCTAATTTTGTAGAGATTTCTTCTCAGCTACATCTATGTTTTTGTTAGGTGGTGGAGGTTGTAAGTGGTGATTGTGTTATTGTGGCCGATGATTCCGTGCCTTATGGCAGTCCATTGGCAGAGAGACGTGTCAATCTTTCAAGCATTAGGTGTCCAAAAATGGGTAATCCTCGCAGAGATGAAAAACCTGCTCCTTATGCCCGTGATGCTAAGGAGTTTCTGAGGACACGTCTTATTGGCCAACAAGTATGGAAGTTACACCTACCTTTTCATTCCATTGATTAAAAGAATTTCAGTACTTGTAATGATCATTTGTTTTTCAGGTGAATGTGAGAATGGAATATTCTAGGAAGATGACAGATGGACCTACAGCTGCCCCTGTTCCTGGAGATGCAAGAGTTATGGATTTTGGATCCATCTTTCTGTTGTCTCACTCTAAAGGTGATGAAGCCTTGACAGTTCCATCCACTGCTGCTGGCCAGCAACCGGGGATTAATGTTGCTGAGCTGGTTGTTTCTCGTGGCTTTGGCACTGTGATTCGGCATAGAGATTTTGAGGAAAGATCAAACTTCTATGATGCCCTTCTTGCTGCTGAATCACGAGCTATTGCTGGAAAGAAAGGGATCCATTCTGCAAAGGACCCTCCAGTCTCACATATTACAGACCTTACCACGGTTTGAAATATAAAAATTGTGCTAGAGCCAATCTCTTTTGTTTCCTTGCATGGTCCAAAATATAAACTTTATGTGCTTCTTATAGGCATCTTCCAAGAAAGCAAGGGAATTCTTGCCACACATGCACAAAAATAGGAGGATCTCTGCTGTTGTCGAATATGTCCTTAGTGGTCATCGTTTTAAACTACTAATCCCCAAGGAAACATGTAGCATTGCCTTTTCATTCTCTGGCATTAGATGCCCTGGTCGTGATGAGCCCTACTCAGAAGAAGCAATTGCACTCATGAGACGAAAGATAATGCAGAGAGATGTTGAGGTAGTGTTTTTACCCTCTCCAATGCTGTTACTTTGCCATTTGATTGCTTTCCTTGTTTTTGATAAATACACCTTCACACAGATTGAAGTGGAAACTGTTGATAGAACTGGAACTTTCTTGGGATCGCTATGGGAGTCGAGGACTAACATGGGAGTGACTCTTCTTGAGGCTGGCCTTGCAAAGTTCCAAACTTCCTTTGGCACTGATAGGATCCCTGAGGCTCACCTTCTTGAACAGGCTGAGCAATCTGCCAAGAGGCAGAAACTGAAGGCAAGTTGTATTATCATGTCTTATTGATCTTTTGATGATTGCATTGAAAAATGCATGAAGTATGCACTACACTCTGCTGTTCTTTTCTTGATAATCTTTACACTTTTGATAAAAAAACTGAAAATCCTTACAGATTTGGGAGAAATATGTTGAAGGAGAGGAAGTCAATAATGGTCCAGCTGTTGAAAGCAAACAGAAAGAAGTGCTCAAGGTGGTGGACATATGATTGGATGAAACTTTTTGTCATATTTTAGAAAACAGCTTCTGATTTTTTTCTACTTAATATCTATTTTCAGGTAGTGGTTACAGAAGTCTTGGATGGTGGTAGGTTCTACGTCCAGACAGTTGGGGACCAGAAAATAGCCTCTATTCAGCAGCAACTTGCATCCCTCAGTCTCCAAGAAGCTCCTGTAATTGGTGCTTTTAACCCCAAGAGGGGTGACATTGTGCTTGCTCAGTTTAGCGCAGATAATTCATGGAACCGAGCAATGGTGAGAATTAGCCTCCTACTTAGTTTCAATCTCCATCCACTCTAAGCTTAAATTTTAACCTTCACAGTTTGGTTTCTCCTGCTCTGTAGATATTATTGTTTCACCACTTGCCTTCTTTTTTCTTTATCTTTGTTGTTAAGACTGTTGGCTCCAATGCTTGTTATTAAGCTAAACTTTCCTGTTTTGACTTGTGAAGATTGTGAATGCACCTCGTGGAGCTGTTGAATCACCCAAGGACAAGTTTGAGGTGTTCTACATTGATTACGGGAATCAAGAGGAGGTTCCATACAGTCATTTACGGCCTCTTGATCCATCAGTGTCAGCGGCATCTGGTCTTGCTCAGTTGTGCAGCTTAGCGTACATTAAGGTTCCAAGCTTGGAGGAGGATTGTGGTCCAGAAGCTGCCCAGTATTTTAGTGATAACACATTAAACAGTTCAAAAGAATTTAGGGCAAAGGTAGAAGAAAGGGATACTTCTGCTGGGAAAGTTAAAGGCCAGGGAACTGGACCAGTTCTTATTGTGACTCTGGTTGCTGTTGATTCAGAAATTAGCTTAAATGCTTCTTTAGTTCAGGTATGAGTAAGTTTTTCATGTTCTTTGAGGATGATTGTTTTAATGTTAAACCAGATGAGAAAAGCAGGCCTTGTGTTTTGGGAGCACAGGTTCCCTTACTCTTCAGGAAAATTAATTGCCTTGTCATTGGATGAATCTCTGTTATTATTGGTTACTGAAGGTTCCATAACTGACATTATTCTGTATCCATAAAGGGATTGCATGAATGTTTGAGCATGAAATACGAATAGCTTGAAAAAGCATAAAATATATTTTCTGTTGGCTAAGTTTACTTCATGGATATTTCAGGAAGGGCTTGCCAGGATAGAAAAGAAGAAGAAGTGGGACTCTATGGAAAGAAAGGTAGCCCTAGATAATTTGGAAAAATTCCAGGATGAAGCCAGGGCTGATAGGCGTGGGCTGTGGGTGCATGGAGATATCGAGTCAGATGACGAGGATGTGGTCCTTCCTGCTAAGAAGGCTGGTGGCCGTCGATGATCTTAACTTGTTTACTCCAGGTAAATTAAGATCAAAAGAACCCAACTGGCCTAAGATGAGTTTTTAGTTTGTAGGCATATTTTATCTGGTGTAGAAGAGAATGCAGAGATGTTTCAGCTCGAACTCAAGTTTTGTCTTCCTTTTCTTTTTATTTGTTCTAAAATTTTCGTTGTAGCAGAGGAAACAATTTTTTTTACACGTCTTAATAAGGTGAACTACACTCAGTCGTGATGCGCAACATTATAAACAGTTTTTCAACGAAATTGATAATGTATCAGTAGTGTTTTCTTTTGGACTTGTTATTATCACTGGAGTTTTGCACTTAGTATTGCTCAAGCATTTCATGCATTCGTCAGCCAGGTGGGACCTTGTAGGGTGTTATATGAATCGTAGCCAGATTCATATTATGAAATATAGTTACTAATATTGAAACAAAATCATAAATTTGATTTGAATGATTAAAAACTATAACTATTATTATTATTATTATTATTGAAATAAAAAAAAATTATAAACTTGATTTATAAAATTAAAAACCACCAAGGAAACAAATAAAAAAGAAAAAGAACCAAACTGGAAAAATATATTATTACTATTGAAAAAAATATAAATTTGATTTGAAGAATAAAATTAAAAATTATAAAATCTTTGATAAAAGAGCTAAAAAAAAAAAGTAGAAGGATTGAATTGAAAAAAATCATATATATAAATTAGAATTGAAAGACTAAATTGAAAAAACAATTTATAAAAAAAATAAGAATGAAATAATAAATTAAAAGAATAAGGATTTAAATGAAAAAAAACATATGAAAAATTTTAATTGAATAATTAAATTGAAAAAAAAACTTTTATAAAATAAATAAGAATGAAATATGAAATTAAAAGAATGAGGACTGAAATTGAAAATCAAACAATAAAGAGAATAATAATATACCTTAGCTGTCATGAGAGAAAAAAAGATAAAAAGAAAAAAACAAAAGACCACAACACATCTACATGCACTACACCATGGGGCAAAAATGATAGCATGTCCAATAAGACGACAAATAACCAGATTTTATCAGCAGGTGATGTTACATGTGCCAGCTGAATGACGCGGATGACACTTATTCATTGACGTATTTGGAACGCACGCCAACAGATTCCTAAAAAAAAAACTGAAAAGAACGTGAAAATATCAAAACGCTCACAAAATACCAATATAAAAAATATTAAAATACCCTTCATGGCAAAACTTATTTTTATTTTTAATCATTTTAAAGGTTAAAAGCGTGATTTTATTATACATGGATCATGAAAAAACCGTAAACATCTTCGCCTAGCAACTTAACTAATTTTCGATCTCAGGGACAAAAAAATATTTCTACTGTGTAAGAAGCTTATAAAAAATTAAAAAAACCCTTAGTTAACAGTTATAAATTTTATTAATTCTGGGAGTAGAAAAGTACTTTTACTTCATAAAAAAATAGATAAGACGCATATACTCTTATACGACTAATAACAAAGTGAAAAAGACCAACAACACCCCCCACTTCAAAAACTTAAGTTCTTACTGTTTAAAAGTAAAAAAATATTTTTACAGTAGCAATAAGCAACAACCTTTGTTTAAAGCTACAATAAAACTATTCATCCATTTTAGCTTTTCTTTTAATTATCCCATCGTTGATTCGAAGGGAGTTCTTAAATTTTTTTTGCCATCTATAGTAGTGCTTCTTCCAACTAGTGGCCATGTGTAAAATAGGTATGATTCTAACAATGCATAGTACCAAGCCCATGAAACTATATGGAGCTTAATTAATTACTTGCAGGAAAAGGGCTAAAGCTTGGGAAGGCAACTGTCAGTCTGTTCGAAGACTGACAGGTGAAGTCATTTGCACTCTGATACATCTTCCATGTTTTTTATAAAATATAGCCATGAACGCATCCAGAGAAAAACAACTAAGCTCAAGTTCTACAAAAAGTGAATATTGTTAAGCATTCTCTGCCCTCTGATCTCATCTTTCAGTTCTCACGCCTCGATGGCCTCCTGCGAGCAGGAGCAGCAGCTTCATTCTCGGCCTCAGTCTCTTCTTTCTTCTCATCGCCGCTGCTGCTTCCTTCCTTGTTGGATGTCTCCGCAACTGGCTCAGGTTTCTTCTCCACCTTAGCCTACAGACACAATGACATAAACATCAGTCTCCGATCAATCTCTGGAGAAAGAAGCTGCTAAAGTGAGAAAAATAAGAGGGTTGACTGAGGTTTCAGGACTCACCTTCTTTCCACCAAAAATTATCCTGAAGAAAAGAGTAAGGATCACCACCACAACGGAGACAAGGACACCAATTGTGATGTTCGGTTGTTTCTCTGCCTTCTCGATGAGTTCCTGCATGGAAATTGCATAATTGAGGACAAATTCATGAATGACCCACAAACTTCAGACAGCAAGTAACCAGGTTAAGTATTGAACTTACAATAATTTTGTCCTTGTGCTTGCTTAGGAAAGAAAGCTCAGCAGCCTGGTATAGGAGTTCGAACACCTTCTTCTGCAGAATTAAAATGATGTCTTAGATTATGATCCCAACATGGCAATCAATAAAAGCAGCAAATAAAAGCAAAGACTGCGCGGCGCATTACCTGGAAGCCAGCAAGACCATCAGTGCCAGTAGCTGCTTCCTCAGCCTTCTGTTTCTCCTTCTCAGCATCAAACTTTGGCTTCCATGTTGTATCCCTAATTGAAGCTGCAGCCTTCTCATCCTTTGCAACCAGGATATTGTCAAACAATATGCCATCCTGCATTGTCCAGATCTCAATACCAACAGCAGCAATGGGCTCAAAGTCAGGCTGGTCAAGCTCAAAGTAGTCGGGGTTTGGAATATCCTGAGGCTTCCAAATACCCTTGTAGTTGGGGTTGTCAATAAGTGGAGCATGCCATTTTCCCTTGTATGCTGGATTTCTCTTCATTGGTTTCTTCCATTCACCACAACCAGGGGCTTCCTCACACTTTGGGTTATCAGTCTTGGGTGCCTCCCATTCACCATCCTCCTCTTCATCCCAATCTTCTGGTTTTGTAGCTTCAGGATCATCAATCTCCTCAGGCTCATCATCCAACCACCCTTCAGGTTTCACAGCATCCTCATCTACAATTTCAAGAGGTGCATCCTCGTCCCAGTCCTCTGGCTTCGCTGCCTCAGGATCAGGAATTTTTGCTCTCTCATCCCAATCCTCAGGTTTCACGTCATCTGGATCAGGAATTGTCTTGGCAGGGACAAGTGGGGGCTCAAAATCATCAGATGTGAGGAAGTTTGCCTTCTTCTTCTCCTCTCCATCAACCAGAATTTGCAACTCATTGTCAGATTTCAAGATGGCTGTGTACACATGAGTAAGCTTGTCGTGTGGAACGGAAGGTGGGAACTTGAGGTGATGCTCAACATACTCCCCACTCTTTGGGTTTTTATGCTTCAAGATAAAATGAACCTTGTTTGTGGTACCACATTTGTCAGGTCCAAACATAATCGAATAAGGAGACTCACTGTCAAACCCCTTGGGCACCCACCCAGCCTCCTGTGGTCGGAGATATTTCAAATACGCACCACCACATTCAAGCCCACTCTGAAGGCGAGTCTCAAATTGGAGGACAATTCCATCCTTAAGACTCACAGGCTCATCGAGTTCCTTCACAATGGCATACTTCTTAGCCGGCTCACTCACAAGAAGTCCATAATCATCATGTCCCTCACTCTTTTCACGCTTCCACACCCCTAAAAACCCAAAACACAGTGAACAACCAGTAAAACAAACGGGTCTAGTCCGATAATAGATTCATCTCTCAAAATAGTAATTACAAACAGTTATGATCAAAGATTTTTATTTTCCTTTTTAAATATTTTACCAATATTAAATATTGTGCCTAAGAAAAGCAAAATCACAGAAATAAATTCAGTTACATAATTGAAATTAATTAAAGCAAGCTATTCATTATTATTTAACAAATAGGTAAAAAAAGAAAAAAATTCAGCTTTCACACGCTCATAATTACAATTAAAAACAAAATTAAAAAAAAATCCACAATAACCACACAAACAAAACAAAACAAAACAAATTACACACTTCAGATCCAAAATAAACTAAAAGGTAAATCACTTGGTTTTTTTTACCTTTATAGTCTTCTTTCTCCGAAACAATCCATCTTCCACTGAACGACTCGTCAAACGTCTCATGAAAGATCTACACACCAAAAGATTAAAAAAAAAATCATCAGATATCCATGAACAAACACACACATTAATGATTAATTTACAGCTTAAGAGAAGGTGATTAAGCTAATCAACAATAATTACCGTATCATCGTCAGCAAAGAGCTGATTGAAAGAAACGAAAGCTAACAACAACACAATCGCCAATCGAAGAGTGATACGTTTCGCTTCTCTCATTTTCTCCTTCGTCCTCTCAAGAAACCTAAATCTAATGATTATTCGATCTTTTCCGATCTAACACTAGATCAACTGAGAGAGACGAGGCTCGATCAGATGGACTTTGTTTATGTTACTGAGAGAGGGTGAAGACATATAGTGTGAGATTTTGGATCTGAAGATGCTCGTCATTCCTTTGGTTTAGCCAATGAAAGTACGCGCCACGTGAATTCGACCAATGATTGCTCGCCACGTGTAACTACCAGCAATTTTGTTGTATGACGGCCTTTTCTGGAATATGGAAGGAGGAAATCGGTGATTTTTCAGAGATGGGCTTGACTTGGTCAAATCAATTTGGTGTGTAGACCCATTGTGGCCTTTGGCCCATTCTTACAAATAGCGCCCAATATTTTTACACAGTGCAGAAGCCATTTCTTCTGCTGCTCTATCTATTCCAAGTGAAAAAAAATTTGAAACGCTCTCAACAGATTAGTTCTTGAGCAACTAGCCAAGGAAACTTCATAAGAAAATTCTGGTCGAGCTTAACTTTTCTAAATGTAAAGGAGTTAGTCATTAAAAGCAACAACAATAACAGTTGAGAATAGAAATTAAATTATAGACTATGGAGTTGGTAGACTCAACCTTAACTTCTTTTCATCTCCTTTTTCCAGGGAAATCCAATGACATTATACATGTGCTTACAGAATGCAGAACAACAGCAAGACTCAAGGCATTGTCTAGTGCTAGAATAGAATGTGATGCAAAGTAATCGGAGAAAGAAATGGTGAGAGTGAGATTTATATGGTGTCAGCTGCTAAATATACTTGATATATGTCACTGTGGCGATCAGAACCAGTGCTTGCCTTCATTACCTAATGAAAACAGCCTCATGTGATGAAAAGCTAAGAAACCAACATTTTCTGAGCCTCCCACCTTGACTGCTACACAGAAACACAAGGGTTAGCTCAGGAAGCTCTAGAATAGCAGTTGAGGGAGAGAGTTCAGAAAAAGTTGGATTTCCAACATTCTTATGAATAGAGAACCATGGAGTGTGCTGGTCAGAGGGAATCATAGGCACCATTTATACAGAGTACGCTGTGCTACTTGCCATTAATTTATTTCATCTTATCCATGTTGAGCAAAAGACAAATTGAGACTTCAGAAATCTCATGTAATTTTCCAATGAATTAACGGGAAGAAAAAGAGATTTGTTTAAGAGTCCAAGAAAGAAGGACAAGAATCTTGCCTGCGATTTCAATGAGTCTACAGGCCACAAGACCTTGCTCTTGTGGCCTTAAGTTTTTTTTAAAAATTCATTAATCACAGGGAAGTTATCGAAAAATAACCATCCAAGAAACGTATCACACAGCGCCCCTTCCAAGTGGTGATGACATTTGACCACCATAATGGCTACAAGAACAGTTCCGTGTAGGTAACTAGGTAGGGAAAACAATTCCTGGCTCAAGAACAAATATACTACTTCTTCGAGTTTAACGCGAGAGCTAAATCTGCTTGACGACCCCATCAAAGTTGGTCATGATAGCTGTTAGTGATGAGAATTTTGTTGTTAATGGACATAAGGAGGTTAGGACAATTACATTGTGAAAAAAGGGGTCTTGGCCAGGGAATTAATATCCACAGCGATTCCTGATTTGTTCATACTAGAATTTGCACTTTCTAGGCTCGTGCGACAAAAGTGATGCTTAAACACACGATTCTTTACATGTAAATTTCAATGGGATTCTGAATATTAGCAGCCACTGGCGAGTGACCCCTTCGTTTTCGTGAGACAATCACTCTGCAATTACATCACAAGAGTGGTTCATGAATTCTTACGCCGGTGTTGCACCAGGCCAGAGCCTTGCTAGTTGTAAAACATTCATTATAGAACTATATGAATATGGAAAAAAATTATAAATGTTTCCCTTAAAATGTCAGAAAGGAAATTATAATGAGATGAGGAATAGGTAAACATTCGATTAGCGTATGATTACTTGCGTAGCTGCCATGGCAATGACCCTTTGGAGAGATGTAGCAGTGGCATGATAACTAAACTAGCATAAAAAATGGTATTTAATTAGCCATCTAGTATATGTAGGTTATGGCTCCCTGCTGCTCTCTCACCATCCATATATACATCCAGTCCATGGTAGGGAAGAGCTTGAAAGTCTAGATATGATCTTCCATCTATTAGTAAGTGATAGTTGAATCTCTAAGATCTTAAAAAACGTTGTAGCCAACCATTTGTGAGGTGAATCAGTTAGCGCCATACAAAAACTAAATTTACTTATGGAATTGTTCATAAAATTCTGCTCCGAGCTAAAAGATTCCCGAGAGGATTTTGCCAAGACTTTATGTTCGAAAGTGCAGGCTCTTTATATCTGCTCTTCCCTTAACATATAATCTCTCTGAAGTCTGCAAAGTTGAAACCTAATTTCCAGCCATGCATCCAGTTAAATTTATTGAATGTATACATGCCATTGGCCATTGGGGGCTAAGCTTTCTATCTCCCTTGAAAGCTTCTCCAACCATTTGATTAATATCCATGAAATTCAGCCTTCTTCATTGGCTATACTAAAATATGAACCTTCAAGGAGTCTATATAGACTGGTTTGCCCACTTGCTGTTAAAATTCTCGTCGAATCTCTGTATAACCAATACATTATCTCTCATGTCTATAATCAAATCTTAGTTAATACCAAAAAGCAAACAGAGATATGCATTTTACTGTCCATTCTCCACTATAAACACATCCTTATAATCTGACCGGGAAAATGCTTTCGCATCTAATCTAAATCCATCGAGAATCAAGGTGTCATGAGTCCCACGTCAAGTTGGTCCAGCTATATCACGACAAAAAAAGATTTCGGGGTTAAATCCATTTAAGGATTGGATTATGAAGAGATTATAACAATATTCTATCTTATCATTCACGTTTTATTACTGGGCCACTGGGCTTTTGTCAATTTATATTCCAGCCTTTTGTTGTTCTTCGTTCTCTCATTCTCTCTTTCGCTGACTTGTGAAAATGGACGCCTGATGATACCACTGATCTCACAAGAGTCAAGTGCATTGTCCGGGGGATAAGCCATTTTTATGCCACCAGGGGTTGGCTCTCAAAATTGATGTTCAGAACATTAATTAATCATCACTGTATAAAACGGGTTATTGTATGGGTTTTTAACCATTCAAGATAATTTTATCGATGGTGTGGTTCAACTAAATAGAATTTGAATTTATTTATTTTGAATTTACTTCTTAGAGATAACCAGTTTGAGTCCTATAAATCTCACAGCTACAGGAGACATATATGATCGTTAATTTCAGAGTTCATAAAATTAGTTAAGGTGCGTGTAAACTAACCCAGACACCCATATTAATAATAAAAAAAAAATAATTGGATGCAATAATTTTAATTGTTATAAATGTACTTCACATTTATTTGATGGGTTACAAAAGACATCTTCCTTGTAATTTAATATCTCCATTTAGAATTTGTTTCGAATAATTTGATTTTGAATATGTTTACACACATAGCTTCATATTAAATAATATTATATAGAGAATGACAAAAATTATTCACACCTATTATCACATCATACAAAGAAGAATTTGAATATTATGATGGATATTCGAGCCGAGTTATTATCGTATTCAATACTTAACATAGGAGTCTGTTAGTGAAATACTATTTATTATTTAACATAATAATATATATATATACACCACAAAACGATCAATAAGCGCATCTAGTGTAGTGGTATCATAGTACCCTCCCACGGTACTGACCGGGGTTCGATTCCCCGGATGCGCATTTTCCTTTACATTTCTCTCTCTTTTTTTTTTTGCCTCATCTACATTCGTTATTTTGTGTAGCTACCCAACCCTATATATATCTATACCATACCGCATTGGTCTTGCACAGTCTATCCTTATCTCGTCATGTAGGCTTGGTACCAGCTAGCGGTTGACACAGACTGATAAGACATGAGAACTGACATTATCCAATGATCAAGGAGGGTAATTGAAGAAACACCATCATTATTTCAATTACTTCTATTTACAATCACACTGGCTGATTAAGCAAGGAGGTCCTAGAGCCTCCCTCTTAAGCTAAAAAGGGGTTGATCCCATCTTTCCAAAGAAGAAGAGATGCGTATTCCATAGCAGCTCAAAGCTGTAGTTTAGGATCGACCCCTACATCTTTAAGGGTCTCAGCACGAGGCTTACGTGCAAAAGCATCTTTACGAGTAGAATCAGGCAAATACTCAAGTCCATAATGATCAAACTCTTGAACATGTGCTACTTTCCTGAAAAATGATTTCTTTATGAACTTATCAGCTTCATCCACCACTTTATCTGGATCAACCACTTCAGGTATGGTCTCTCTAGTCTTCTTCCTTACGCGAACATTAGGTGCATACAGTACTTGGTGCTTGGCAGTGTAAAGACCAAGTGATATTGATACAGCTATCATCCCTATTGCCACATAAACTGGCACAAAGTCACCTCTCACCTTCTTGCCATGCTTGCTTTCTTGATGATAGTGATGTCCAAACTGATCAGCTGTTGGTGCATATGATTTCAGTTTTGGCGGGGTTGAGGTTGCATAGGTTGCTGTTCCACTTAAGCGACTAGCTATTGATTTCCAATATCCCTGCAAACCATAGGAACAAATTTAGTCAGGGACTAAGCAAATATGTAAAGTACACTTAAACGTGATAAAGATTGCAATAAAAATGATGATTGACCCACCATTGATCTAAAAGCCATGTTATTGCTGGGTGGGATTCCTGAAGAGGGAAACACAAAGATTTGGTAAATATTTCAAGATTCTTGGCTTTGCTTGGCTTGTTTGCTTGCTGAGGTGAAGGTTTTGGGTTCTTGAGGGTATAAAAAGGAGAGGGTGATTAGACGGAGAGAGTTCTAGAGCCACGTAGCAGAGTGTGGAATCTGCAGGGATAGTTGTTGTCGGCAGTGTGCGGTTGGGTAAATGTTTTTGAAAAAATTTTATTTTTTATTTTAATTTAAATTAATATACTGTTGATATTTTTAAATTATTTTAATGTGTTATTTTAAAAATAATTTTTAAAAAATAAAAAATATTATTTTAATATATTTTAAAATAAAAAGAAAAAACAACTGTCATACTCCCAGTGTTAGAGTAGACAAGGCTCAGGAAGTGGCACGTCATGTCCTGCTACAGTACCAGGTAAATTTAAAGGCAGACCTGTGGTAATAACATGACATTTTCTTGTTCAAGGAAAGGAAACCTGGGCTGGCCTTTTTAGCGGGGAGCAAAGCTCAACTCTACTATTGTTTTCTGATAAACCTTAATCGTCTAAACTCTTAAAGAGAAGTTTTTGTGATCAGATTGCAAAGGATATGGATATGACTCCCTCCCACCAGCCCCAACTCTGTATAATAACTTCATTGCTCCAACTTCTCTGCATGAGCTTGTAAGTTGGGGCAGACAGAGATCCCACAGGAGCGCATGGTAGGAGTCCTTTGGGCTCTTTTGCTCTACAATATCCAGATCCAGCAATTTAATGAATAAATTTTCTCACTTGGACCAAATACATGCAAACCGTTCACAGGATGCTAATGCAAGCCATCCCCTGCAACAAATGCATTTTCTATTTTTTCGAAAGAATTGGAATTGCAGGAGATTGGAGTTGGAAACCTAGAAACGAAACGACTCCTTCCTTCAGCTGACAAAAGTAACCTAATAGAATAACGCAACAAAATCAGACCAGAAACAAGGCAAGGAGCATAGCAGCATTCTGAAACTAGCCCTATAGAATTAGAAACCTAAGAACAAATTAATATTTCACAATGAAATTAATATTAGCTATCTCATTAAAGTAACCTCATCTACATACCATTGCATTCATCACTAACTAGGGTGAAATTTACAATGAGTACAAAAATTTCGCCTCGAGCTTTGGTAAGATAAAGAGGAAAAAAAAGTTTGTAAAAAAGATTGAAAACAAGTGCCTAAATCTACAAAAAGGTAAAGGAAAATGCATCAAAGCTGCTGAGGTTCTATTCCCACAGATTTTAGTGTCTCTGCTTTGAGAGGGTGAGCGTAAACATCTTTGCAAATGGGATTAGGCATGTACTGAATACCAATCTCAAACTCCTGAACGTGAGCTGCCTTCCTGTAGAAGGATTTCTCAACGAATTTCTTGCCCTCGTCAACCACTTTATCTGGTACCACTACTACAGGAATTGTTTCCCTTAACTTCTTTTTGACACGAACATTTGGTGCTTTCAGCAGCTGCTGTTTTGTGGAGGCTAAACCCAGTGAGATTTGTAAAATTATTAACCCCGGTGTATGTGAAATCAGCCTTCACTGACGTCTTCCTCACCTCTTCAACAAGATCAAGATAGCCAAAATCAGCTGCTGGTCCTGCATACACCTGCCTTTTTGGCGAGGTTGATGTTGCATGTGCATTTCCTCTAAACCGACTTGTCAACCATTTCCAGTAACCCTGCAGAATGTAGCAATCAAGTCAGGAAATAACTTTAAGAAATGAACAGATAATTAGCAATCACTTACAGTTGATCTAAAAGCCATGATTAGGTTGTAAGGAGAGCTAGATGTGTTGTGAAGAGTTCTACTTATTTCATAGAACCTAGAAAGGGTTCTTGGCCATGCTTGGTAGTTGTTCTAAGATTCCTGTTGGCATATATAGACGGGAGGCTAGAAGAGTTTCTGGAACCATGTTACACTACGTAGAAGCTGAACCGATAGTTATCCTAATTGCATAGTGCCTTACAAAGTGGCAGCTCATGTTCCCGCTTAGAGCTGAGGTGTATGGTTTCAGCTTTCAATTTCAAGCCTTGGTGAGGCACGTCGATTCTTCAGGTTCCAGTACAAGTTTCCAAACAGTCAAGTTGTTTTCCAGAAGATACGCACAGTATTGGTTAGCTGCTCCAACTACTAGCACATTTTTAGACCTTATCAGTGCATCAAGTGAGGAGCATATAGCCAATGACCAAGGGTTTTTATAATTCATTTCAGAGTCATGTCAATCGGTTTATATCGCCACAAGGACAAAGTCCATTTCTCAGTACCCAATCAGGAAAAAGCTTCAAAAATTTTCATTAGAACTTTTGAATCATTCTACTTTTGTATTCTAGGTACAAGCAGGGCGTGATCAGTCATAACAGGCTACCTGAAGATGAGCAACGCGCTATGGCAACTTGGCAAGTTTCCGGAGGGAAGCTCTGAAGCTCTTTATTTTCTTTAGTAATTGAACATATCAAGTAGACACGAAATCATATTCATACTGCAGATTGCCTTCTGAACAATCAATGTACAGATCTCTGCCATGCTGCACAATATATACCCATTCTTGCCACAGGATTGGTTGCCTTTTATGATGTGTGGTCAGTTGGCATTGAGATAAGTGGTTGCTTGGACAGTAGCTAATGTCTTGAAAAAATTGGCTTTCCACTGTTGATGGAAGAAGTTTGAAAGCTCGCAACTTGCATTTCCACTACAGTTGTCTTTCTTTTACAGGGTTACTGTCCTGAGTAACGCCGCCGGTAATTGCATATGTATGTTTTGATTAGAAAAGTCATCCAATTGTAAGAGCACCCACATATTTGTTCCCATTCAACAATTTCTAGCTTAACAGCCAGCTGTCTCCGTGTATCACAAGCTGATGGTCATTTTTGCAGATATAAAATTCCCTTCCAATATAGCTAATGCAGATGTTGCAAATACGTGTTCGAATTCTGAAAGTTCAGGCATCTAGCTCAGTTCACTTTGATGTTCTCTTATTCCATTTAAAACCAAATATATCTTATCACTTTCAGAATGCAAGCTATCCCCTGCGATAAACTCATGTGCAACCCCATCCAATTGAATCAAGCTAAAACCAGCAATCTTCGTTACCACCCTATTACTGCTCAATGATCTCCTGATATTCATTACATCTTCCCATCGTTCTGCATTAGCATAAACATTAGCCAAAATTGAATAAACCCCACCATCATCGGGTTTCAACTCCATCAAGTGCTTCGCTGCTTTCTCTGCAATCTCAACATCCCCGTGAATTCGACATCCTCCCAGCAAACCACTCCACACAGACATATCACCTCCTCTGGGCATATCCTTTATCATTTCCATCACTTTTTTAATCAACCCAGCCCGCCCAAGCAAATCAGCCATACACCCGTAATGCTTTGGCTCTCGAGGGACTCCATAAACAGATTCCATCTCATCAAAAAGCTTCCTTGCTTCATCTACGAGACCACTATGACTGCACCCTACCAAAACTCCTAAAATGCTAATCCCATCTGGTTTTACCCCAGCCTCTATCATTCGCGAGAAGTACTCCAACAATAACTCACCATACCCATGCATTGCAAGGCCAACAAGCATTGCATTCCAAGTAAACAGATTTTTGTCTGAACTCGAGTCAAATATCTTTAAAGCAATGTCAACGCACCCGCATTTTGCATAGAAATCAACCAACCCAGTTGACAAAAAGGTATCCACTTTCATCGCATTCCTTTCAATATAATCATGAATTTTCTTTCCCTTTTCAAATTCTCCTAGCTGTGCACAAGCAGAAAGCGTTGAGACCAATGCAACATTATCAGGCCTAATCTCTAAATCCACCATAAAATCAAACAATTCAATAGCCTCCTCACAATAATCTCCTTTTGCACACCCAGCTATAATCGTATTCCAAGAAACAGAATCCCTCACAGGCATTAAATCAAACAACTCCCTAGCTTTCACAACATCACCAGCCTTAACGAACCCATCAATCAACACATTATAAGAAACCACATCTCGTTGAGGACTTTCATCGAATACCTTGTAAGCATCATTTGACATATCAGAAACCATATACCCATGAATAAGAGAATTCATAACATACAAATCCGACAAGAACCCAAATTTCAGAACTTGACAATGAAGACAACGCGCTAAAAAAACCCCGCCAAGCTGCGCGCAGGCTTTGAGGGTAAAAGGGAAAGAATGAGAATCAAGAGGGACAGAAAGACGGCGCATTTGAGTAAAGAAATGGAGGGCAGGGATAGGGAAAGAGAGGAGAGTGTGGACTCTAATGATAGTATTGTAACAAAATGTAGATGGGTTTTGTATAGAATTGAATATAGATTTTGCGTAGTGTAGTAGAGAAGTGGAGTATTTGGATTTGGCTTTGGTGGTGAGAGTGTAGAGGAATTTGGTTAAAAGAGAAGGAGAGGAGTGGAAAGAAAGGGGTGTGTTTGTGATGGTGTAAGCATGGAGTTGGTGGAGCTGTGAGATTGTTTTGCATTGTTTGATTAATTTGATGATTATTGAGTGATAATTTTGTGGTGTTATGTGATTGCTGCTGCTGCTGATTAACATTCAGTTTTTAGAGTGTTGAGAAGTGGTTTCTTCTCCTCACTGTCTCTTGCTCTTTCTTTTTAGTTTTTACATGCAAAAACTTTGCAAATTAGGCTCCGCTCGATGGTTTGGCGATCGGCATGCATAATCGTGGTTTAAAAAGCTAGAAAAGGAAAAAGAACGTGAACGGCAGGATTCGAACCTGCGCGGGCAGAGCCCACATGATTTCTAGTCATGCCCGATAACCACTCCGGCACGTCCACCTTATTGTACTAGCTTTGAAATTACATATATTATTTTATTTGTATTTCTCAGAATCCAAAGTTAAAATGGGCCTCAGAGGAGTAAGGAAGGCCTGAGTGGACAGGACACTGTTAGAAAGCAAATACTTTCTGGGCTTGATTTCGCCAGTCCCTTGTAACACTTTCAATTTTGGGAATGGTCCAGGAAAAAAAGCATAGAGCGACCACAGTCTATCTACATTTATGGTTTTTGGCTGCATCTGCAAGCACGTAAAAGGTGAGTCGACAATTATAGTTTCTAGATGTCTACCTGTTAGGTCCTCTAAAGAGGAGAAATTTTTGTCCAGCTCGTGTCTATGTCGACAGGTCCAATCAAGATATAATCGATGCAGTAGGCTCACTGTTATTTACATATATGCAGCAGAAATCTTTCCATTTCAGTATTATCATAATATTTTCTCATCTGTCTGCAGTCTGCACTACAAGTCACAAGTTGAAACTTGAAAGGGGAAAATGAAGCTATAGTTGCAGAAAAGGCCATCTTACTTGTACATAAAAAGAAGAGCTTATCCATGCTCTCCACAATCCAAGGGTACTGTCGATTGTTTGAAAGGGGCAAAGGGAAGAAACATATTAAAATATATCCTCACTCATTACCACTTCTCATCAATATTAGCTTTTGTCTTTTTGACTATTCTCCATGCACAGTCTTTCCACATTTAGCTTCAAAACTTCTCCAAGTTGACATGGATTAGTGGTATTTGACGCACAGATTCTCACATCCAAATACAAAAATGGGATAATAAGTGGACGGTGCAAAGCCCTTCTTGCTTGTAAAAAGCAGAGGTATATTATCTATTTTGTTGCCATGAACAACTTTAACTACCTTTCAATTGTTTACAATTTTCTTCCTTCTTTGATGGCTTAGCCCTACACTTGTCTTCTAACTTTTTCTCTGGCACTCTCCAGTTTATTATCCATCTTTCTGTCTTTTCTCCACGTGGAATCCCTCACCCAATTGAAAGAGCAGTGTAATCTACATAAAAGAAGAATAATCATATGGTCCTTAGTGGGATAAGCATGTCTCATTTACAGAATGATGCCTCGTGGGACCAGTTTTTCAAGTTTTAATTTTCTTTGTTGATCTGTTCTCTTTGGTTTTATGTTCGGAAATTTAGGTAAAGTATGGATTAAAGAAAGATTTAAGTGTGTTTACTTTCACTGTTGTTTCTTGGGTCCAAGAGGCTTATATACTGGGAATATTAGATAGACTGAACCAAGGCAAAATCCAAAGTCCTCGGGTTTCTTTCTGTCTGAACTAATTGCCTTCCAGCACCGAACCATGCCGAGAAAGAAGAGGAAGAAGATGGTGCTAAGAATCCCAAGTGTTGGATAATGTAACTACCCTCTTCTTCCTTCACTGGATGCAAGGGGACACAAGGCAAGTCATCAAGGCAAAGGGAAGGTCATGCCTTTCTTCTGGGTTTTCTTAGTTCTTTTGTGTTCATGCCATCATTGGCATAAACTGCTTATGTTTTCAACCAAGATTCCTGTACTGGTAGGTTAAAGCTCTGCCAAGCTGTACTTTTTATTGTAAAATGTGACTTCTTCCATGATGCTAGTATGAGTTTTCTACGTACTTGATGCTATTATTAGTTTCTTTCCGCTTTAATCAGATGCACAAAATCTTTGAGTTCTGTAGATTTACCACAGACTCCCTTCTTGTTCAATCACAACAATCTCCAGCTCAATCCCTGCGTAACCATCGAGACATGAAAATACTCCCCTCTTTTGATTTCCTGTAATTCAAACTTCGCTGGTTCACACACAGACAAGCACATAATGGGCATGGAATTAAAGGGCATGTTAAGAAATGAACAGCTCAGTCCTTGGGCATGAATAATCAGCCTACAAACTCAATAACACAAGGTCATCACCAGTACCGGATCACCTGTCCTAACAGGGACACATTGGTCAAGCCATGTAGTAGAAACTACATCATTGGCCATGGTGCACATTGAGTTAGATGAATCTTTTTTTAATATAAAAAGAAAAATCCAAGAATTACTTTCATGTTTTCTAAAAAAAACAATAATAATCATGAGCATTGAATATATTATGATATATTAGACAATATTTAAAAAAAAACTATTAAAATGATGAATTAAAAAAATAATTAAAAAATAAATATTAAATTATGAAGATTAATTTCTAATCAACACACCATTAAAGATGAAATTGAAAAAAAAATAAAAAAAACTATCAAAATTAATTCGGGCTAACCTATCAACTTCATAACTTGGGTCATGAGTATAATTTTATAGAAAACAAATTAAAAAAAATTATGAAAACTTCAATCAACTCAATATTGAAGGATCAAATAGAAAAACAAATAAATTAAAAAAGATAAAAAAGAATCAAAAGTCAACTTAAACTAACTTGTTAAACTTGCGATGTAACATTCCACATCAAGAGAAGAGCGTTCAGAGTCGGGACATATTAAAACAGTTGGTATCTAACCTTGTAGGACGCGTTTTGAAACCTATGGGCTGCCAGGAACAAAATCATGAGGCGTGAAAGCCAAATTAGATTGAACCATGGCGGACAGTATTTTGCAATAGGAAGTGGACCGGGTTTTACAAAATCAATAAAAAAAATTAATTAGAAAAAACAACCATTAAAAAGACCTGAATCAACCTCATATAACTTGTTATACTCATGATCTATATCATAATATCACGATAAATTCATTGAAAGCAATTCAAAAAAATTACAAAGCCCACTTTTAATAGATCTAATATTAAAATTTGAAATAAAAAGAATAAAAAATTAAATTCATAAAATTACTATACAACCCAACATAAAACGAAATAAAAAATTATAAATCAGAATTCTCAAACCAACCTAAAAGTAAATTGAAAAAAAAACTAATGATGACCAAGACATACCGTGTTTTGTTAATAAAAATAATTCTTCCATACAAATGGCTAGATAAGGTAAGTACTGCTTAAGGTTGCATAATGTTTAGCCAACTGGCCAATAACACAAACGATTCATGATCATAGCTGACGAATACAACAGAACAGAGCGCAGCACTAGTGCAAACAATGTTGATTGTCAATCTTGGAGACAGGACATGATTTATGCATGAATCTAGAGTAAAAAATGACAGAACCTTGCTGTTGTATGCCATGGCGTACAGCATGGTCAGCTCAATATCATCCACTCCCATCTACTTTTGGCTGCGCAGTAGTATCATGTCATTTCCATTCATTCCTCGAGTTTTAAGAAATTACGTAAAATACAATGTTTATGCAATGAAATATGATGTGCAAAGGTTTTTGGTGTTCGACAAAATAATAACAAGCGTATTGTAATCGTCAGCTAAATACAAATAACAAGGTAATACCACAATAACGCTTGTCTATTGTGGTATTACCTTGCAGCCAGATACAAAGAAATTAAGTAAAAGTTGTTCGTCAACACTTGCCAAAAAATAATAATCTGGGAAAAACTCCCAGTGACAAAACTATGAGCCCCGAATCCTGAGGGGGATTACTGCCTATTGTATAATTCAGCAAATTGTATCACCTACTTGACTAGTAATCTTATTCTTAATTTTCGTTATCAAAAAACCATTGATAAACCATAAACGTTATTCCAGATCTGGCATCAGTTTAGATGCCAGAGTGTATGACAGTTGCAACCCCTAATCAAGCTCTAGGCTCTTTTTCATAGCCTCATAAACCATATACGTTATGCTTACTGCTGGCACAACCTTCAGAAGATTTGGAAAAATTCCTTTGTAAAACCCACTATAACCTTCATTCTGAAATGTCCTCCAAAATACATCGGAAATCCCTTTGTAAGGAGCAGCATTGCTAGGAGGTTGAGCTTGCATTCTGATAAGAAAAAACAGGAAGCACTATAAATATTACATGATTTGAAGACTAGTTGAGATGGAAAGGCAGAATAGATGGAAAACCCCAGAGTGAAAAAGAGCAAGGGTAGCATAGGACTTTCAAGAAATAAAACGTTACCTGGTTCTAATAACCTGCAAGGGGTAAACACATGTTGCTCCCACGGAACCTGAGATTGTTCCGCAGCACAATTGAACAAGGGGACCAGGTTCTGTAGAAAACACGCAGTTTTTCAGACCACAACTCCCCAAAAGTCAAGAAAGAAAAGGAAATTATCAAATGACAAAATAGACATGAGAAAAATGTACCACTGTCATGCAGTATATATGTCTTCGACATATCTTTCAAAGTCTCATAGGCAGCAAGGTCAATGCCAGCATATGGGATAATGCCAAGAAGAGACGGCACGAGACCTTTATAAAATGCTCGAGGTCCCTCCTGAATCCATATATCCTTTGTCAGTGCTCCCAAATGTGGCGCTTTTCCACCTTCACAAACATAAGTTTGTAAACGAGTTTTCACAAGATCCAAAGGATAGATAGCAGTCTGTGCAACTGCACCTGCCATACCACCAGCTAAAAGTCTCCCACCAGGACCTATATCAACCTTGTCTCCCCCCTTAACTTCTCCAATTGCATTCTTTAACATTTCATAAGCATAAAACTTGATGGCACTTTCAGGTGCTACCTTTAAAACATTTAACCCATTACCACGGAAAAAACCCAAGAAACCTTCTTCCTTCCATATCTTGTTAATAGCAGGCACCATACAAGCACGGGTAGTCTGAACTTGCAGGACAACCTTCAGGCGATCAAGAGGAGCAGTTGCACTACGAGAAGCGGCTCCAGCTATACCCCCTGCAATAAAATATTTACTCCTATGAACATGCTTGCTGATTCCTTCTGGAATAACAGCTTGCTCTCCAATATCGACATGGCATACCCTTTCCCAGTGATGGTAGATGTTTTCAATAGTAGCTTCATGAGGATAGAGTAAAAGAAAATCTCTCCATTCTTCGAAAGTTATAATTCCATTATTATCCTTATCAACATGCTCTACAAAACGGGCAAGCTCCTCCTCATCAATTTCAATCCCTGTAAACAAGAAACTGCTGGGGCTTATAAGATGAAAAGAAAAGGATAAAATTCAAGGCAACTGGGCTAGTGAATTCTTTGCTTGCACTGAAAGCTTGGGGAAAAAGAACAAGAAAGAAAAATCTCACAACGCATAAACATTAATTTTCATCATAATTATCTGAACTCAAGAATTAAGAAACAATTACAAACAGCACAGTGAAATAGCGCAGTTGTACTTACACGCATAGGATAGGGGCAGATATGGCATACCAAGTTCTATAACATTCCAAGACTAAAATCCTACAATGTTAAAAAATTCAAGGCAACTACTGAGGAAAACAAGGGATACTTGAAATCAAGAAAAACTCCGATTTGTAAAGCGCCATAGCAACTTCTGCTTGATTAAGGAAGGTTCACCAAAGATTTGACTTGTTCACAATCGATAACACCATTTTAACAAAAAAAACCAGATAATTTTTTGTGCTTCCAGCAAATTTCAGGCAAACTCATACAGGAATTAAGTAAAGTACCACCAAAGACATCTTTCCACTGCAAAGAACCACAGGGGCTGTGCCTCCGCAAGTTTGAAGCAAACAAATACAGCATGTCCTAACTTATATCCCAATTCTTAAGCACTTCATGCCCTACAAACATACCCTATAGCAACTACAATCTTCAAAAAAAAATCCACACTTAAAGCTTCTCGATTGCTTCCATATATTTCCCTCAAATAACTAAAGCAGACATCTAGAAGCCACCAAACTGCTTAGAAAACAATTTTAAAGAAGGAAATCCTTTAACTAACTACTAAGATTACAAATTTAGACTACTTGAAACACTGCAATAATCAACCATTGTCATCACTACCTAATCATTATCCCCAAAAGCTACAAAAAAAATCCCAATAAATCTCAAAATCTAATACAAAAATAAAAAATCAACAAAATAAAAAACCCAATTCGGAAAGAGCTCGAAAAAACCCAAATAAAAAGAAGTGAGAAAATGAAAATAAATACCAGCCTTAACAAGAGCATCCCATAACTCCTCAGGCAAAATGCAGCCATTATGTTCAACATCAATAGCTTGAAAGATCCTATACAACTCCATTTCTTTATCATCCATATACCTCCTAAACTCCTGGTAATCAACCCGTCCATCACGATTTGCATCACAAACTTCCAACAACTCTTTGGCATATTTATACCCGGCAGGAATTTGGAGCCCCGACAAGCCGGCTTCAATCTGCGCACAATCTAAATAACCCAAATTAGCTGCATCAAAAAAACTGAATAAACTTCTAATCCTAACATCCCTCTCTTCTTTCGTTTCTCTCAATGCCAGTAGCACATGATCTATGGATACTGGGCCTGGTTTTTTAACCGGGTTGCAACAATCGGTTTGATTTGGGTTCCGATTCGGGTTTCTTCCCATCTTTGGCAAGGTAACGTGGTGGCGATGGTGGTGCTCAACCGCGCTACCCGCCTCGGACAAGGTTTGGCACGTGTTGGAGATTGGATCACGAAAAAAGGTTTCTGCTTTTCTTGGGTTTTTTCCAAGGTTTGATTTTTTTTTAATTTATGCTATAATGCTATAATAAATTTAAATGAATCTGGTTTTTTGGGGTTTAAAAATGGAAGGGTCAAATTTATATGAGATTACGTTGTAATGAACACTGGGGGTTTTTCAAGTAAGAAATTTGGATGGGAGGGAAAGGAAAAGATCTAAACATATATATACTCTTTCACAGTTGAGTCTATTATACGGTTGATTTCGTTTATCAATTAGTTCACACTACTTACATGACCCGCGTAATGCTACGGGTTAATTTAATTTTACTTAAAAAATATCAAAAAAATTAAAATTTAAAATTATTATATTTTTTTGTAAAATTATACCCAAAAGTTTTGGGTTTGACTGCAACACCTAACCCAAGAGTAATATTTATAATATTAATAATAATATTAAACTTGCATGATTCAAGTTTAAGTGAGTTTGACTACAATACCAGACCCAATAACCTTGGATGTGGGTCTGACTGCAAGGTCGTGTCATAAAAGTACGATAATCAAATAGATTAATTAAAAAGGAAAAAAAACCAATAGGAAGAAAAAAATTAACGAAGAAAAAAAAAATTTGAATTAACTGGGTTAACCCGTCAAACCTTGGATTCGTGTCGTAAAAGTTTGATAACTAAATAGGAAAAAAAAATTGATGGGTTACCCAGAATTAATTGGGCTAACCTGTGAAACCAGGTTAACTCATCAAACCCGGGATCCGTGTCATGAAAGTTTGATAACTAAATATAAAAAAATTTAACATTAATAAACTAAATGAAACGAAAAAAATTAACTAAAAAGAAAAAAAAAACAAACAAAAGGCATCAAACTTTTCACTGTGGACTGCACTGTGCAGTCCACAATCAAAGGTATAAAAACAGAAAAAAAGCAAAAAATAAAAAAAATAAAAACTAAAGGCATCAAACAATAACTAAATAGAAAAAAATTTAATATTAATTAAATAAATTAAATAAAAAAATATTAATTAAAAATAAAAAATAAAGAAAAAAAACCTATAAGAAGAAGAAAAACTAATGAATAAAGAGAAAAAAAATCTAAATTAACTATGAATCAACTGGGTTAACCCGTCAAACCAGGTTAACCCGTAAAATCTGGGATCCGTGTCATAAAAGTCTAATAATTAAATATTAAAAAAATTAATATTAAAAAAGTAAATAAAAAAATAATTAAAAAACAAAGAAAAAGGCTAAAAAAAAAACTAAATGCGTCAGCTTTTTCACCGTGGACTGCACTGTGCAGTCCACAATAAAAGGCTTAAAAGGGAAAAGAAAAAAAAAACAAAGGCATACGCCACGGGTTAATTTTTTTTCTTCTTGCATAAAAAATATCAAAAAAGGCTAAAATCTAAGAGTGTTAGGTTTTTCTGCAAAGACATAGCCAAACGCCTTAGGTCTAGCTGCAACGCTTGACCCAAGAGTAATATTTATAATATTAATAATAATATTAAACTTACATGACTCAAGTTTAAGTGAGTCTTACTGCAACACCAGACTAATAGCCTTGGATGTGAGTTTAGCTGCAAAGTCGTGTCATAAAAGTGTGATAATTAAATAGATTAACTAAAAATAAAAAAAACAAAGAAAAAAAACCAACATGAAGAAAAAAACTAATGAAGAAAAAGAAAAAAAATATGAATTAACAGGGTTAACCCGTCAAACCTGGAATTCGCTTCATGAAAGTTTGATAACTGCATAGAAAAAAAAAATTGACGGGCTAACCCATAATTAATTGGGCTAACTCATGAAACTAGGTTAACCCGTCAAACCCAAGATATGTGTCATGAAAGTCTGATAACTAAATAGAAAGAAATTTAAAATTAACAAACTAAACTAAACAAAAAAAATTAATTAAAAAAAGAAAAAAAATCCGGGTTAACTTGTCAAACCAGGTTAACCCGTTAAATCCAGGATCCGTGCCATGAAAGTCTGATAACTAAATAAAAAAAATTTGACATTAACAAACTAAATTAAATAAAAAAATTATTAAAAGAAAAAAACAAAAAAAATTGACAGGTTAATCCAGAATTAACTGGGTTAACCCGTGAAACTTAGGATATATGTCATGAAAGTCTAATAACTAAATAGAAAGAAATTTAACATTAACAAACTAAAGTAAAAGAAAAAAATTAATTAAAAAGAAAAGAAAAGTAAAAAAAAATTTCCGGGTTAACTCATCAAACCGTGTTAACCTGTTAAACCCGGAATCCGTGTCATGAAAGTCTAATAACTAAATAAAAAAAAATTAACATTAACAAACAAAAAAAAATTATTAAAAGAGAAAAAAACAAAGAAAGAAGAAAAAAAACCCTAAAGGCATAAAAAATAAAAATAAAAACAGATAAAAAAAACTCATCTTTTAATATGGACTACACTGTACAGTTCACGGTAAAAAACTGAACCGTTTTAGTTATATTTTAATGTCTATGTGTCTATGCTGCGAGGGGATTAAAATTTGTTTGAATTAAAAAAAATGTCTGGAGAATTTTTTAGTATTAGTATTAAATCTAAAATCACATTCATTTTGAATTTTTTTATTAAGAAAAGTTTTCATTGCAAAATAAAAATTAATATGCATATAGTTTATGATCTAAATCAAATATTAAACTGTAAAATATAAAAATATATAAAATATTATATATATTTATGATAAGTTGTCAAAGCTCGTGTTAATCATGCACATTTTTAATCCATACTAATTCTTTTAAACATATGAGGTGGAAGTACTTCTTCTAGACTTATTACTTTAATTATGTTTTAATTCTGTGTACTTGTCTTAAATTGAAAGAAATGTTCAAATATCACATGCAAGAGTTGAGAAAATCAGGATTAGTTAGAAAAATGTAAATATTATTGTCTTTAATTATTTTAACAGAAGGATACGATAGAGGAAAGGTATATAGACAGGGAATTATGTTGATGTAATTGTTAATTAAGGGACCTAATAAAACAGATGTATATACTTGGGGGACTAAACTGATATGAGATTTGCGCAGCAAATATTTTTGCGAGATTAAAAACTTAAAATGATTATTAATTTCAGGATTTATACATAAATTAATTCAAATATCCACATTAATTTAAATAAAAAACTTGAAATGGGCTCGTGGAAATAACGGGCAGGGATAGTTATGGAAATAATCTGTAATAGTTGAATAACTATTTTTGAGTATATATTCATCGTAAAATTCTATATTTAAAAACTTGGCAACAAACACGTGTCAAGAATCCTTCTGAAGCGTGGGGGCGGGGTAGAGGTCACAGAATCGATACCAACAACGCATCAGAAACACCACTAATTTTCTAGCTATCAAGGGTAAAACAGGGATTGTATCGAGGCTAAATTAGTCACTTTATACAAGTGTGCGAATAACCTTTCCTATCCCTTTATACATCCTTTTCCAGGCTCAAGGAAAACGTCTTTAAAAGGAAAAGAGCTATAAAACAATACTTTTGATATTTAAAGCATATTATAGCATAAGAATATTTTAATATCATATTTAAAGCATATTATAGCATTCATAATTACAGTTTCCTGATACTTAGTTTTTGCAGGGGAATAATAATAATAATAATAATAATAATAATAATAATAAATTATTATTATTATTATTTTGATATTTCAAGTATATCAATGATTTTGATGTTTTATAATTATAACAGTCATAATTACCGAGGCCTGAGATTTAGTTCTTGCAGGGGAAAAATAATAATAAATGGTAGAAATTAAATTTTTATATAATGTCAAAATCATTGAGAGATGCATACAATTATCAATTTTGATGATTTTTAACTTGATAGCATTTTCTTAAAACACTTTCTAAAATATTATTCTACATTCACCAAAACAAAAATTGCACCACGATAAGAATAATCCTTATATAATTAATTTATGAAATTCACTTTAAGAAAAATAAATGAAGAATATAATTCTTTATATTTAATTATTTTATAAATAATAACTCAAAATATTAACCACTTACCTGGTAGTTCTCTCAACTCATATGTACGTTTAATTTTAATTTCACATGAAACAATTATCAATATTAAACATAATTCAAGAAAATTTAATAAAAAAAATATAAAAATATACACGGATCATGAGATTAGTAGGATTTAAAAGTGGATCTCACTTTAAAATTATAATCCAACGACCCATGCGTACTCTTAATTCTTTTTTCTCGTGTGTATATATGTATATATAATTGGTATTTGAGAATCTTATAGTATGCTATTCCTATTACAGAAGCCTACCAAAACCATCCCATAATACGAGGTAAAAACATTTTGAAGTATATTTTTTTAGAGAAATATGGTTTCTAGATAATTATTAGTAAGAAAAATCATTTTCATTTTATTTATTTATTTATTTTGGAATATTATATAGTAATGCTGAATGTTTGGGCATGGTTGGAGCTACAAATCAACTCGGTCAACACGATCAAGATTTAGAAAAACGCAGTCAAAGTCATCGTATTGGCCCCTGACCACAAGTCAAAATCCTACCGAACTAGAATGTTTCATCCCCTGGAAAGGACCTCAAGTCAGGCATTCACAGGTTAGAATTTACTTTATTCCGAGTAAAGGCTAAAATGCTTATACTTCACGTATTGCTGATAAATATGACCATGAAATTTACATAAAATGACAAATCCAATGACTTTGATTTTGATGTACGTTTCTTGTGAAGGACAAATCTTCTTTAGCATAATTCTCAAGTGGGAAAATACCATTTCACTTAGGTCAATAATTATTTTAAGAAAATAAAAGTAAAAAAATAAGTTTTTTTTGAAAAAAAAAAACAAAATAAAAGTCTGATTGGGGTTATTATCGTGTTAACTAGGTTAAATCAAGTAAATTTGAAGTTGATTTTTTTAACACCAGACCAGAGGTAGGGGTGAGTCGACCTGCTGGCCAGGCAGGGTTTAATGCTAGTGCAAAATAGAACTTGTAAAAATGGCTTTCTGTAAAAATGGTTTTCTTCATTAATTATTTGTTAAATGGACCAGTTGGATCAAAATTTCAATGCTGTTGATGAGTAGTTAGGGGCCTTGATAAATCTTTGCCTATATAACCTGCAAATGCCAGAGCCTTAGACCTCTCATTGCTGAGAAAATTCTCCTTCATACTTGTCCTTGCCCCGAGGGCCGAATCCATCTTCAGTTCGCTTGCATTTGCTGCGGTATTTCAGAAAGCGACTCGACTTGATAGCTGAAAGCCTAACAAGAGTGCTTGGAAGCCATGGCAGTAGGAATAATTTCCAATTACTCAGACAAATTATTGATGTATAGATCTCTGTGGCTCCACTAGAGAAGAGTATGAGTTCCATGGTAAGGTTGCTATATGTAGTTGGACTATTTTGCATCCATTCATAGAGCAAACAAGGCATGTTTCATATATATATAGATGCATTGCAAAGATCATGGAAATTAACAGGATTACAGCTCTATGCCATTATTGGTTCATAGCCTTCTTCTCTCCCCTTCTTCAGTCGATAACGGAGGCCAACAGCAACTACTGCCAGTCCTAACAGAGCTACTATTGCTAAAGCAGATGTGGATACTTTCATCTTTTCACGTATCTGCAAGAACCAAGAAACATTCAAATTTCATAAAATACTAACGGTAACCTTTAAAAATCGAACTAGAACTTGCATGAATCGGAGAATGCAAGAAATTCGTGGGATTTGGTGTTCGCTCAGCAACCAAAACGTAGAAAATCCCCATAACTCCCGTGTGCTTTTGAGTACTGCTGTAGTAAGATTCAAGAACTAGATTCTCCCCAGCTGTTATCTGGATAGAGCCTGGTTCAGGATAACAGGTGGACATCCCTACTACGTAACCTGCCTCATCCCCTGCATCCTTTCCTTCTCCATAAATTGGTTCTGAAGTACATATAACACGTCCTTCCTGAGCACACAAGCTTATGATTAGAATCAGATTTCATATTATTCACCCATCCCTCTTAAAAAGGATAGCATGAACATCCAAGTAAGCTCGAGTGAAGAAAATGGCCCTCGACAACAATTTCAGGCTGTCATATATTTATGGCTCTATGCTTATTAAAGAATCTGATCTGAGACCGAGATTGAAGATTGAAGATTACCTCCCCATACAGAGTTGAACCAATTCCCCCAGTATGCTGATGGGCAACTCCGTAGATGACATAACCACTGATCAGCATGGTCAGGCTTGTCCTTTGGACATCAATGCATCCATCAGAAACTGCATTGGCGCTGCTGCAAGGCTCAACATCATACTCAACCTGCAGAAAATAGTGATTCGACTAAGTAACAAAAACATATGACACTGTTGGAGATTAGTTTGAACTTTGAAGATGTTAATAAATTTGTAATTACTAGCATCAATCACAAACTTCGCTTCAGTGCAAATATTCACTTGGCAATTAAAGGTGTCTAAGCTGTTGGGTGAGGGCTCAAAAAATGGTTTTATATTAATTCTCTTAGAGTGAATACTGATTCAAGCACGCTAATGGAGGAGTTTATCAATCATCATAAAACATGAATGCTTAGTTTAATTCTCATGTAATATTAGAATAGCATCCGAGTAAAGTGTTTTTACCTGGCAACCATAGTGCTGTAATATCAGAACAACCACTGTTTGTTCCAAATATATAATCGCAGAACTGTTGGGTTGTTGCCATTGCATGTGCACCCATCCAAGATGTCAAAGGTTGGCAGCCACCATTGTTGAATGAGCTGGAGTTTGGCAGCCACCAATGTTGACAACAAAGCAAGAACAGCTGCCATGAAA
>Ga0307510_10000162_pt1 | contig 56166 bp, 46 predicted proteins | sample 12_EM_MG_FD_207224 | JGI IMG/M metagenome (GOLD analysis project Ga0307510, IMG submission 207224) | Populus trichocarpa ectomycorrhiza microbial communities from riparian zone in the Pacific Northwest, United States - 12_EM | ecosystem: Host-associated > Plants > Roots > Unclassified | place... | reverse complement strand
GTAACCACGATCCGGTCACTTGTATGATATCCCAAACTTAGTATGGATTATAGGACTCTGTTATACCAGGTCTGAACGATTCTGCAGCAATTTATGACATGTTTCATCGACGATTTTTCGATAGAATGTAAACCAGGCAAGGTATGCCACCTAGGATATATGGTCAAATGGGTCGCCGATTCCCAGGAATGGAGCTGCGGTTGAGTTGTAGCGTAGGTGGCAAGTCCACGCTGTGGAGTTCGGGGGATGATTCCTAGGCTGTGCGGCATGGATGCGTGCTCGCCATCCTGTGGCGTTAGTCACGTCGGGCGAGACGGTTGAGAACGGGCGACGGAGAAAATGAAGTGATGAGGGTGTTCCATACAGAGCGCGCCCACGCGCCTCACCGTACCGAGACATCTGACCATCGGTAGTCGAAAAAACACCCACTGAGAATAGGGCCCAAGGACATACGGAGGAGCGTCAGGTCCCGGCCTTCGTACGGTCACGGGTCCCAAAGGAAGGCGAAGGCGCATGGGACGCATGGGGTGTGGGTGTGTGCGCACGCCGCATGAACGATACTGAATGAAACAGAATGAGGCGATGCGAGACGAGACGAAACCAAACGCAAAAGCGATGGGGGAAGATCGCGGTAGCCTAGGATAAAATCGTCTTACCCGATGTCAGCTACGAGGAATGAGCCTGTGTGTGATAGGCCAATAGACCACTATTTTATCGATTTTCCAAGTTTGTTGATGGTTCCATCAACGTTTCGAGCATTGACAAGTTTCCTTCTCATTTTGGGCTGCTCTACCGTCCTGTGGTTGATGACGCGATGACGCCTCGATGAGGTGTTCCGTAGCCCGCTGTCTAACGAAACTTTTCGATCTATTCGTTTTTTTGCGGGACCTGTGACAGGTGCTTTATTTTGCCCTATATTTTGCTAGATACAACATACAAGGTCCCCGAATCCATCGCCCGAGAGAGGGCTCAATGCTCAGGCGGTCTGAAAACCCATTTCTCCGCCCAATTGTACATCTCGTCAACGAGGTAATCCCTGTCTCTCAAAAAGTTGAGCGATACGAGCGGCGAAGGCCGCATTGCTCTCCCTCCTCGAATCGTCGGTGGGATTTTCTTCCTCGATTTGGACGGAGCGGACGCGCGGTCTCTTGTTGGCAGTTGCGCGGGAGGCGGCCTTGCTTCCCGCACTCGAAATAGCGACCGGTCTTTCGGTATTCTTCCTTCTCCCTTTCAGTGGACGCCTTTCGAATCGTGGCGCTGGTATCTATCGCGTCGTCATTTCGTGGAGGGAGGTGGGGTCTAGCAGGATTGGGGCTCGAGTTGGAGCGACCCTGGCTTTTAGTTGTTACTGGTGCGTGTCCAAACGAATTGCCCTCGGCGTTGACTCTGATTTTGTCCCCCAGTATTTGCCTGTACTGCTCCGTAGTCCGATTCCAGTGTTTGTTTCTTTAGCCAGATTCGCTGCTGGCGTTGTGCCACTTTCGACCATTGCTCAATTCCGGATTGTCTTTTGTCGATGCACGCATATGCCCCATTTTTGGGGTAGACCCCTTGCGAATGTCCGCAAGTTGGTGGGGTCATCCGATGCGATGCGCAAGCCTTTTGAAATCGGCGATATACTCGTCCACGCGTCCTTCCGTCATTTTCAACGTTTACAGTTCGTCTAGCGTGCGTTCGAGTTCAGCGTAATCGACGAAGGTGCGACAAAACTTGTCTTCTGAGACTTTCAAAGCAGCCATTCCAGGGGGTAGCATGGTCGACTCGGTCTTAACGTGGTCTAACCAATCATACGACCTCTCTGCCCAGCCCGCGACCTTCGGGCAGCCAAACCAACATCACGTCCCAGTCTCCCCTTGGACGGATACCCCATCAAACTTCTATGTCATAAAACCCAATAACGGGTACTTCGGATTCACTCATCGCAGTCCGAGATTTCGTCAAACCTGCTGCTTCGCCCATGTTTGTAAACTCTGTTTAGTCCCTCAGCCTCTCATTGGGTCTCACATGCGCCTTCATAGTATCCCTTTGCCCCTGCGGCTTCACAGATATCTTCAATGCGCTCAACGGGACTATGCACACGCATTCGCACACATGCCTGAGAGCGCTCTGCGCGCAGCGCGTACAAAGTTCTACACCTTGATGCTGGTCGAAATGTTGTCCGTCGTCCTTCTCCTTGCAGTCTCCTCTTCTGACGAATCCATCCTACATTATTGTCCTTGCATTGGCGGACTGCCCTTATCTGGTACCCTGTCCAGGTCTTGTGCCAAGTGTTCTCACTACTCATCGTCTTAGTTGTCGACCACAGAGCAAAATTGTCCGCAAGTTGGGTGTTAACACGGCCTTGTTCTTGTCTCACAAACAGAGTGGTAAAATAGGTATCACTTCTTATAATAATAGACGCCGCAAAGTAGCAGGCAATTTTTTATACATAATGAATGTAAAAGCGTAAGTACAATATCGTGAATGACAGCATGCACGACTGCATCATTCCATCGCCTCATCGTAGATTTGGGGTAAGCTCATATTGATACATCCAACGTCACGTGACAATATAGCTGAACTACAAAGTCACCCATTGCCATTGAATAACTCTTCAAATACTAGACTTATAAAAATCTGCTTCCACATAAATGATAAACATGGACCAATCTACCTTTATGCAGAAACCATCTTTTCTAAAATGTTGTTGTTGTAAAGTTATTCGCTGTTTTATCTTTTCACGTGACGTTGGATGTATCCATGAGAGCCCTACCTTAGGAGTTGTGAGGCCAATGAGTATCACAATTATTGTGTCGTTTCGTTCGTCAGAGTCGCCAACGCCGCACGTATAGAATCTCTCGCTTCCGCCCAGGCGTCCGACAGCTCGCAGAGCTGTTGAAGGGTGATTTCATTCGAGGGCGCATCACCTGGAGGGTCATCCATGACTGCAATTAAGGAGGACAGATAATCGAGCAGAGCGTTCAGCCCGACGGCCGTCTTCTGTTCTAGTGACACGGCCTGCTTATATGCAGTTTTGAACTTCCGGGGGCCTGGAGAATAATCATGGTCGCGGTTGGCAGTGAGAAACGTCCCAAGGTGTTAGTTGGTATGAGGACAGACCTTGTTCAATGACGGCACTTTTTTCAGAGACGACAGTTATCTGAAGCCCCAATGCGCGTTGGCGCAGATCTTGTGAGGCCCGCAGGTGAGAGGACGCAGGCAAAGAACTAGGGAATGCGCAGAACTCGGTCACGATCTCGCCGTACTCTGCGCAGTGTCGTAGGAAAGAAAGACACTGGTCACAGTCCCGGGAAAATGCGAGTTGAAGTTGCAGAACGAGCGAAAGGCCCGAGTGCGAAACGTGTTCCAATGAGGCGCTCGAACGGATACACTTCAGTGCTTCGCAGAGTGAGGCCATTGCCGGCGATAAAGAGAAGGCTATCGTCCCAATATCTGCTCCCTGTGTACGGTCAATCTAAAGGTAGGCCAAAGCGGGAATGTGAATGAACAAACTTCAGAAGCGCACGGTGTCTTGCATAACGGGGTTTGGATATCGCGACTTGGTGGTACGGCCTAAACAGTGTATTTCGATCAGGTCAGGGATGTATATGCGAGGTGCAAGCGGCCATACCTTCCAATACTCAGTGACTTGCTTAAGGCTTGCATGAAAGCCTTTCCAGTGCTCGATATCTGTCGAATCAACGCGAATCATTTCATAGGCTTTACGAGCGTGGTTTATCTCCTTCTTCCAGAATTTGTCTAATGCCTTGAGATATTGCTGAATCCGAGTTAGCATAGAGTCTGCCTCGCGGAATAGGTCGAGGTCCTCTGGAAGCGGCCGTGACAATGCTAAGAATCAACGACCTTCTCAATATTTCAACTCGGCATATGAGAGGAGACTTCCTTACCCTTAGCGCGAACATCTCTCATAGCCGCAATCGTTCCAGACTTGTATGTCCTTCGTAGATCCACAATCTGGCGAAGTAAGATCTTTGCCGTATCTGAACGCTTTTTCAGCATAGCCAAGTAGGAGGTCTGTCTTTGAATCTCGGTAGGGATGTCGCGTAGATATCGGCCGGCAAATTCTTCGCTCAACCGCAAAAACTCAATGAACCGCACTTGTTGTTCCTTGAACGTTGCACGCAACGTCACCATTTGCCGAGATTGCTGTTCTGCGGGAGCGGAGGATGCAAGTTTCTGTACACGATCAAGGAGGTGGGATAACTTCTTCGTATTTCTAAGCAAGGAAGTTAATGTTGAGTGCAATTTATCTGGGGGTGCCAGAACGCGAAAAGGGGTGGGAGATAACGGAGAAATATGGTCCTGAGTGGGGAAAGCCGGTACGTTGGTTGCGTTAACACATTGCCAGTCATCCACGAACGGTGAGTCAGGACGCAGAATGGTGACATATCCCTCGACGGGGCTGGACAGTGTGTTGATAGGATTAACGCAGGACTGATCACCTGTAATTTGTTCATATGCGTGATCAGGAACCGCCAGGGGATCTGTTCCATAACTGGTCGAAGTATCCGGTCTTTCAGATTCACCGTCATGTATAACTGTGAGACCTTGCGTCGGCGGATCCTTATCCTGACTCGGAGGATGATTGATTTGGACGAGGACGGAGTTGAGGGATGGCGATACAGATAACTCAGGTTCTAGTGTACTTGGGTCCATTCCCATCCCAGTGCAGCTAGTAAGGGCAGTGGTAAGGATATCCACAGGTGGCGACCCACTCGCTCCCCCGAATATCCCGGGCATGCCCAATAGTGAGCGTACGAGTGTTGCCACGTCCTCCACGATGCCAAGGCCGTGGCGCCACGGCACAGAGCGCTCAGTGATGTGGAGAGTGTTCACTGAGAACGCCGCATAGACACCATGTTGGTTCAGTTGGAGCAGATGTGGATACGAGTTGTTAGTGGGGAACAAGGATCGAGCATCCGGAGCGGCCGATGTTGGGATGCGCCATCGCTGAGGCAGGACCGGTTGTTTGGGTGTCTGGACGGATGGCGGACGGAATTGGGTATACCAGGGGGGCCATAGTGACCGATGGATGGGTAGATGGATGGGGAGAAGAGCGGCGGAGAGGTGTGTGGTGGAGGGCAGATATGTGAGGACAGAGAAACTGGGAAGGAATACATTGCGGATAAATAAGCCTCGACCGCGGGGGTAACGGGGCTCAGAATAGACGCTATGTTCAAGATAACAAGTATGTTCAAAATAATAGTAAGATCCAAAGTAACTATTATTTTGAATATGTTTGTTATATTCAAAATAACCCTTCTGTTCAGTACGTAAACTCGGAGGGTACGTGGTCCGTGTGAGTGGAGAGTGTGGTCAGACAACGACCACACTCTGGTCGTCAGATACAAGGAAACGATATGGGGAGAAGAGAGAAGAGAGAAGAGCGTAATTTGGTTAGGTGTAAGAGATACCCTGCCAAGCGATATGGCAGGGGAAGGGGAACCCTGCAGGTTATGTGGGTGATACTGCACAGTAACTGGATGGGGACGCAGGTAGAAGGACAAAGGACGGGTTTGGGGGGGAATCGATGATTAGATGGCTTCGCGAGTCTATTTGTTTGTATGAGGCTTGAGACCCCCGGGAACCGCCGAAAGTATCCACCTGTGGCTGTGGCTTATCACATGCATCACCGTGACTGGCTGTAATTTCGCACACCAATAGTCCACTCCCTGGAACTTAAATGTCATACAATTTAAATGTCATACAATTGACCCAGTCATAGCCAATCATGGCCGTGCGTGGACACCAAATACTCGGTGTGGGTGTGGGTTTCGAGAGAGGGTATTTCGGGTTGCCCCAAAATCCATGGATTAGAAATGGTGAAATCTCTGACAAGGGAGTTGAGCAAGTGCGGGCACTCGATGCGCACTGATGCATTGATGGTGCACCCGAGTAGAGCCTGCATTGTAGGGTTGTAATGGCTGGCAACTTGGCGTCCCCTCCGTCGAATGGACTATTTCGGGCGCACCTCGTTGCAACTCGCAGTCACCATTCAGCGCTTAATATTCAACATTCAGTGACGCTTGTTGCTTGCCGATCAATCCCTTCTGGTCCCTACCATTCTACACTACATTTATCATTTCCTTTGGCTGCCAGAAACGTTGAAACGTTACTGTATATTTCGGCCAACTATGCACGCTACGTAACGTGGCTCAGCCAAGCCAATACTAATAATCATTCATCATCGATCATCACCTAATCTCACAAGGTTACCTTCCGGGATTTCCACAGCCCCTCAACCTAGCCGTGAACCCACATATTTGTATATGGTCAAGTGCGCTGCGGAGTACCACTTCAGGCCCTAGTTCACGTTGGTCAGGGTCCCTCACGATTCTTCCCGATAATCGAGGTCCCGAGGACACAGCCGAAAGCTGTGTCCTCGGACCAGTTATTGGTGACAATAATGTCATCACACAAGAGTCTAACGCTACGCCCTTTTAGGGAGGGAGCAGTGTCGATCGCGCACATCGAGTTTCCTGGTAAGGCAATTGTAACTTCTACCGAAGGGTAGCGGATCTCGGTCTCAATTTTGCGAAAGAAAGAAAAAGTTGATTGATACAGTACGTGCCGGACTTCTGTGGCGAGAATATAAGCGCGCGCCTAGCTGGATTTTAGATATGACTGGATTGCAGATTTGCAGTCGCAACTGACAGCTGCGGATCAATGATGGCAGACCGCAGAAGAACCTGCTCGGGTCGGGTGGGATCAGAATCGAAGAATGTTTACTACTCGTGATCAAGCAGTAAAAATTATGGCAGCTTGACCACTAAGCAGTACATACACCCGGACCGTTAGCTTTCCCAGTCCCCAAGTCCAATTGTTAAAGCCCCATGGCATCCATCGCGCTGCTATTTTGACGTCAGAACAAAAATTACTCAGATGTGGGCTGCAAGAGAAGACTGGAAAAAGTCCGCAAGCGCTCATGAGCGCTCATACCTATAGCATAGTCTGACTTGGTGGTTGGAGAGCTGATGATGTGGAATATCCGTTATGAGATGGGCAACGCAGATTTATCACTCACTCCACGGCTGCACGACTTGCCGTTGTGGCATGACAGCACCTTCCTCGGGCGCAAGGAAAGTGGCGACTCGCGATTCGCGGGTCCAAGTACGAGTAACTCACCTCCTTGCTTGATGCACGCGAGATCAATGAGTTGGATTAACAGTCGAGTCTGCGATATCTGTTTGTAGCTCTAGGAGTACACGTTTCGTGAGGAATGTGAGTTGCGGGCCTAGCTGTTTGCCTTCGCGCCATCGACCCCACGATCGCATCGGCCACCTATATCTGGGGTGCTGAAGATAGCGCCCCCATGCCACCAAAAATAGGCATTTTCGCTGGGAAGTACGAGAGAAGCGAGCTATCCTTCTTCCGCCGTGGCCTCCGACGCCTTCCACCACGCTATTGGACCGAGGCCCTGCTCGGCGATGGAGCACTGGAAAAGGCAGTGTCAAAACGTCTGTAGGCCCGCGCCGCCACGCAGAATAGCTCGAAGAGGGTAAGGGACTTACGGTGACCGTGTATGGTACACGCCGAGCTGGTCCGCTGATGTGGACACCCTCGGCCGCTTTCGGCGGGCCCGGCTCATCATCGCAGAATTCGTCTCTCTCCACCCGTACGCGCACGATCTCGCCTTGGTCGATGTACAGCCGCTCGGATTCGGGAGAATCGAGCAGTTCGTGGGTCGACGTTGCCTCGGAGCCCGGAAGCCAGAAATATGCGCGTTCGTTGGGATCGCTGGGTGGCGCAGTGCAGTAAAAAAAAGTGGGCGAAGGGGTGTTTTGTGATGAAGTGAAAGTAAAGGTGAAAGAATAGAAACATACAAGGCACATGGTTGGGGAAGGTGAACGAGTGGTATCCACATGTCTTCGAAAAAGCCGACAGATACTGCACGAGCAGATACGTTGAGCCGGTGATGCAAAACGACTTGCATCTTGAGTTTGGAGAGGGAGAAGGACCCACGCTGTATGCCATCCTCGTCAGAGGACTTGACCTTTGCCAAGACCACTTCGGAAGGGAAGGGCCGGAAGACGGTCAACCTGAAGACGACTATGATATTGGATCAAATCGTTGAACGGGACGACGGGACGGCTTTTGTCCACCACAACCGAGGACTCACCTGTATACCAAAGAAACCCGTCTCCATACCTAACCTTACCCTCTCCTACTTCGGCCACGTCAAACACGCAAATGCAGAGGCCGACGTCGTGAAGGACGCGGTTGGCGTACTTCGTGTTCAACTCGTGGATGAGGGCCTGCTCTGGGGGTAGACCGAATTGGGAGGGATGTATCGGGATCTTGTCCTGTTATGCGGGAAGCAGTTGGTAGTGGGTAGGGATATAGGAGATAATGTGTTGACCTTTATGACGGATAAGACGAACATGCTGTTTAGCGGTTGAAAACGAGTTATCTAATCTCTTATCAAAGTTGGGGTGTGTCAAACGGCAAAAAAAAAGTTAGCCAACTCAATTTGGGAACCGACTGCGCCTGCCACGGGTATCATAGACGAGGACACAAGTCACTCAAACGACCTCAATGTCCGCCCCGCATACGGCGACAAATTGGCTACCCGCCAAATCATGGCAGCACTTTCTTGCTGGGGGGTAAGTCCACCTCCCTCGCCATTATCGTTCTCATTATGGACTTATTTCCCGCGCAGTCTCGGCGGCATGTGCGGTGCCGTCGTCACGAGCCCCTTTGACGTGGTCAAGACACGACTACAGTCGGACTTGTTCCGAACAAAACACACCAGCGTTGGCGCAGTCGTCGGGGACAGCGTCGTACTCGTTCGACGGCCAGGAGGGTTCCTTTGGCACTTTGTCGAGACGGCACATATCATCCGGTTGCGTCCCCTCCCCCTCCATTCCCCCTTTTACAGCAATTCTCACCACACAGCCCGTAACCCTTTTTTTCTTTCTAAACTCCAGAGATATCGCGAGAGAGGAGTCACCACGCGCGTTATTCAAGGGTCTCGTGCCCACCCTCGTCGGCGTCGTCCCGGCGCGGTCAATAAACTTCTTCACGTACGGAAACGGAAAGAAAATCATCGCCGACCGGTTCAACGGCGGACAAGAAAACTCCTACGTGCACCTCTTCGCCGCCGCCATCGCAGGCATCATCACGGGCACCGCGACGAACCCGATCTGGGTCGTCAAGACGCGCCTGCAGCTTTCCGCCTCGGACAAGCTGACAACGGCGACAACGGCAGCCGTAGCGCCGAGGTCCTCCCCGCCCGTCGGTGGAGGTGTCGTCTTTTCGACGATAAAACAGATAGCGCGCGAGGAGGGCATCCGCGGGTTTTATAAGGGTCTCAGCGCGAGCTATCTCGGCGTCACTGAGGGCACCATCCAATGGGTGCTGTATGAGCGCCTCAAACGTTTGACGGCACCCGCGGAGGGATCGGGGAGTGCCCTGCAGGAATGGGCTGGCATGCTGGGCTCTGCCGGGACGGCCAAGTGCGTCGCGAGCCTCATCACCTATCCTCACGAGGTTCGTGTTTGCTCGATGCCCTCGCGCACCCCGGACGTAGGACTGACTGACTAACCCGACCTTGTCCGTTCCAGGTTCTCCGAACGCGGTTACGACAGCCCCTAGTTGACGGCAGGAAAAGATATACAGGCTTGATGCAAACCCTTCGCCTAGTCATCGCAGAGGAGGGTGCCCATTCGTTATACGGTGGTCTCAGCGCTCATCTCATGCGTGTCGTGCCCAACGCTGCCGTGATGTACGCCATCTACGAAGGTATCCTTCGGTGGGGTGCTACACGATGACCCGTATCATTATTTTATTGCCCTTCATAGAGCGTAGACAGGTGGGCCCCATCGACTTCACCTTGCGGTCTCATTGTTCACATCCCTTTCCAGCATCATCATCCTTAAACATCCCGCATCTGTACTGTAAATTTCAGCTGATGACCCTACCCCCACTCACACGCTATCTTCGCACTGCTTTGTTTAATATACGCTCTTAGCATAGGCTCTGTGATTGTGCATATTATCACATAATCTACTCTTTACGCAGGGGACATCACCGTGCCCGTGCTTCTCGTTCAGCATCCTCAATCACTGCCCCAACTACCAGGGTCGTTACCTCATACCCTCATTGCCCGACAATACTCACACTAGGCAGCCAGCCATCTCCCTCTGCACCAACTGCTATTGGCACGCTCAGTGCCGGGAGACTCGCAAGGGAGGCAGGCACCGTGAGAACGTCCTGCGTGTACGCAGCCAGTCCGGATTGCTCGTCTCAATGCGGAGCTTTGCGAATAGCCGACGGGTGCAAAAGGACGGGGACGCCAGAATCATTCGGAGCCGCTGAGCACACGAGCGGGTTGGGCACGTGAAAGACGCGCATAAAGTCGTCGAAAATGCACTGGAGTAGGTGGTGGGCTTGCAGAAAAGAGTAGTTGTCGAATGCGCTGCAAGTGGCCTCATGTGATCAGATGTCATGTCCTGAGGAAGAAGTGTGTGAGTAGCGTACTCGGCAGTGAGATCGTCCGTGCCCAGCAAGATACGTCTCTTCAGGTCTGCACCAAAGCCGGCCGTTCGGAAATTTGCATACACTTCACCCAGTGATCGGACCATAACGTCGGGCGGCAGGGGGACGTGCAACCCCGAATTGGACGCCGTCATAGCGAGCGAGGTTGCTGCTCGCCTCTGCGCTGGTGATGACATGGTACGCGCTCAGGGCACAGCCGGCATTTGGGAGAGAAACGCCACCGTGATCCTGGAGTGGTTGAAAGACGTGGCAGAATGGAGACATGATGGAACTGTCGAGCAAAGCCGGGAAGCATTCCTGTGATTTGGATGGGGTTAGTGGGTAGAATGAAGAGAGAATCGCGAATCGCGAACAGATTTGGGGGATTCCGATTCAGGGCTCCTGAGCTCGAGAGCGCCTATTCTGCCATGTGCTCCGAGCACAACTCCCAAGCTTTTCGCGCATCGTCGGCTGGGCAGCAGTGGGATCCTTTCCGATGATTCCTATGCAGTCGAGGCAGTCAGCAAAATATACTACGCCCCATCTTTCAAACCGGTTGTTCATACACTTTATCACAGAGTCAGGCAGAAGTTCTAGGGGTGAGCACCGTCCCGTATACGGTGTACGGTCGTATACCTCAGGCCGTCATACGGTCACGGTATGCCCGTATCCGTATCCATATGATGGTTCCGACAGGCCTTGACGGTACGGGACGGGGGCATATACGGCCGTAAACGGGATCATACGGTTCCAACTTAGATAAAGCTTACCTGCTGATCAGCCTGCAAGACACCCCAGTAAAAAGCTGGAAGCCTGACTGATCCACCTGTTACCTGTATCTGTTGCGAGAGCCCTGTGTGTATGAAATTTCCGAGTAGGAGCGCGCGTGTTCAAACCCTGGCGGAACACGAGATGCTTAGCGCTTATGCATCACGCATCCCTGCGCGGCGACAGTAGCACCGTACCTGTCCCCAGCCGAGCGACGCTTGCGCGCATCCCAATCGACTATGCTCGATTGATGTTGGAATGGGTTGAAAGGCCCGTGCACCGAATGGACGTTCAGAGACCTAGACTACCTGGTAGATGAGCCGCCATGTGCGAAGAAGCGTTGAGGGGAGATGGTTACCCCCTGCCAAATTCGCTGCAGTTTGTCTTTCCGACGATGGTCGCCCCAGAGGCGCTCAGCAGGTGGACGATGGTCGCGTGGGAAGGCGATTGGAAGTCTTCAGCGATCAAGCAATGCAAGGGGTCAGTCAGCACTCGCGCATCGGGGTGGGGGGTGTGCATTCATTCATTTCCTTTGGGGCATAAGAAAAGAGCAGGTTGTAGGCATATTTTTGGCGCACATGTTATCCTTGATTACTATTGTCATATCATTCAAGTGAGACAGTAGCCAGTTGTGTTCCCATTGTCTCCGAATGGCAGACCAGCCACGTACAGTATTTGTCGCCTTGTATCAGATTTGTCGCACCTAACCCTAGCACTGGGTTGAACTTGGACCCTCGGCCTTCGCCCCTGATCATCTTACACTGTTATCATCTCCGAGTCGTCCAAGGTATGACCAACGTCATCACCCTCGCTCACCAACTACGCCGTTCAACAACCTCGTGAAACTGTGCAGGACACGGCCTGGCAATTCGACTCCGACTTCCGCGGCGGACCATTTCAAGCAATCACAATCACCACTACAGCACTGTTACTGTATTGGGCGGATATGTGATGTGAGAGAGACATCGATGAGGCGGTGCAACTGGTCTTCCCCATAACCCATAACCCATAACCCTTCTCTCGCTATTATTTTCCCGACCCCCCTCCTAAAGCATCCATTTCCTCCCTACTCGTCATATGGCTCACCAATCCGAATCCGCTCGCTTTCAAGCCGTTCTCAAGCCTGCTTTGCAAACATATGAGAAAATGACAGGCATCTCTTTGACACAGCATCCGCTCGCCATCAAACTTCAGAGTTGTGACTCAGTTGACGCCATCACTGGACTTTTGCAAGATCAAGCACAGGCATTCAGCCATTTGCAAGGAAGTCACGGGATCATGAAGTCCCTCAAGACGACTGTATCAATTTTATCCAACCTTTCATCTTCTGCCCCCTGTGCCGATGCCCCTGACTTGGTACGTCAGAAGGGGCTCATGGCATTTCTCACATCGCCGACTTTTCTTTACAGACATCCCCACCTACGAAGGCGATACAGGCCTGTCTGGCTATCCTACTCGACGTATGTCCCGTCATCTAGTTCATATGTAGATGGCCCAGTGACGTCCGTGTGGTTCAGTCGGCTAAGGGCATGATATCAGACTGCTGCGCGCTCGTAGACTTGCTCGAGTCGATCGAACACTTCCTAAACCGGCTCGATGTCTATACACGAATCCCTCCTACGCCCACAATAGACGAGATGGTGGACAAGATTCTGGTGGAGCTCATCTACACGCTCGCTCTCGTGACAAAGAGACTCAAGCAGCGACGCTCAAGTGAGTCCGTTCTCGTTGACGTTAGACTTTACTGAGTACCACGCAGTCAAATTTGTAAAGACATTTTTCAAGGAGAAGGACATCGGGGCTGTGCTGGATAGGCTTGACCGGCTGACCCAAGACGAGGCCCGGGCGGCTGCAGCTCACATGCTCGCTATTGTCCACGGACTCGTCCAGAATATGAAGGACTTCATGGATGGTGAGCAATGAACTCAGTTTGTCATTGGCGTCTCTTGACTATTCCCTTCTCCAGACGGCAAAGCGTCGATTGATGGTGTTCGGGAAGACCTCAGTACGTTTCATTTTTGACGATGAGCTATCTCCGTGTCTGACTGAGCGCTAGTAATCCTTCATCAAATGGCGAGTGACATGAGCAAGTCGAGACGTTAGTCATCGCCATGTTGGCATCACATCTTGGAAGTGCTGAGAGTAACTGGCAGGTGATGAGTTGATGAGTAAGATCCGAAGTTGGCTGGCTCCCCCAGATCCATGGAAGAATTATAACATCGGTCGCGAATCGCGGCACGGCGAGACTGGGGCGTGGTTCATTAACAGCAGCACGCTCTCCGAATGGAATGCGTCTGGACCGAGTTCGCTACTCTGGATACACGGGAAACGTTGGTCCACCGCCCATCGCTTGATCTCTCGCAACAACTAATAAGTTATTCCTTTAATAGCTGGCGCTGGAAAGAGTGTACTTTGGTACGTTATCGCTTCTGTATCTCGTCTTGATAACTTACGCTGGTGACAAGTTCCACAATCATCGAGGGGATCGAGGACATGCAAAAGTCCGGGCTGGCGTCCCTCGCCATGTTTTACTATGACTTCAGGGAGAAAGAAAAGAAAGACCTTCGTGGCCTACTCTCATCGGTTCTCTTCCAGCTTTGCAATCAATCCTATTCCTATTATGCTATCCTTTCCTCATTTTATTCGACATGCCAAGATGGTGCTCGAAGCCCCAGCAACAACGAACTTATTCGGTGTTTCAAGGACTTATTGAAACTTCCAGGACAGGCTCCCGTTTATCTGATCGTAGATGCCTTGGACGAATGTCCGAACACATCTTTACCGTCCCACCGTGACCAAGTGTTAGGGCTCCTGGAGGACCTCGTCGGCTCAAAACTCTCAAACCTCCGCATATGCGTCACCAGCCGACCCGAGACCGATATCAAGCCTATTCTTGAGACCTTGACTTTCCGCTCTGTTTCTTTACACGACGAGAGTGGACAGAAGGAAGACATTGAGAACTACATCAAGTCGATCGTGAACACGGACAGAAGGATGCGAAGATGGTCGCCGGTGCACAAGAAGCTTGTAATAGATATTCTGACAGAAAGGGCAGACGGGATGTAAGGCATTGATACTGGGTTTTTTCACGACACTCATCCACATGTCATAGGTTCCGATGGGTGCATTGCCAGCTAGAGTACCTTGCCAGGTGCCTCCCGGGGCGCATCCGACATGCTCTAGATGAATTACCATCGACACTTGATGCGACATATGAACGGACGTTGAACGAGATCGACGGCATAAACTGGGAATTTGCACGACGGCTCCTGCATTGCGTCGCAGTGGTTTCCCGCCCACTCCGAGTCGAGGAACTGGCTGAGTTCCTCGCATTTGATTTCGATGTGGGACAGATTCCGAAATATCACGCGGATTGGCGGCTCGAAGACCCAGTGGATGCGGTGTTGTCAACGTGCTCCACATTGCTTTCCCTTATCAACGCCGAAGATTCTCAAGTAATACAATTTTCACATTTCTCGGTCAAGGAGTTCTTGACCTCTGCCCGCTTCTCCGAAAAGTGCGACACGATTTCCAGCCGGTACCATGTTTCTATGACACCTGCTCACGCGCTCATTGCCAAAGCATGTCTTGGTATTCTGTTACACCTGGACAAAGACATCACCAGAGACATGCTTCCGAAATTTCCTCTGGCCCAATACGCTGCAGAACACTGGTTCGAGCATGCCCGTTTTGAGGGTGTTTCACAACATGCAGAAGAAGGAATGTCACAGATGCTTGACCGAAGAAAGCCACATCTTGCGGTTTGGCTCTGGATATACGACCCAACTATTCTCTCCTGGCAGCGAAAGAAATCCGCAAATGCGCCGTTGACACCCAGTGGAACCCCGTTGCACTACGCTGGGTTTTGTGGCCTATATGACGTTGTGAAAGTTCTCATCACTGAGCACCCACAGGATGTGAATTCTCGGAGCTTCATTGGTGAGGAAACACCGTTGCATCTAACTTCACAAGCGGGTCATATAGATTTGTCCCGGCTCCTCATTGAGCACGGCGCCGACGTGGCAGCCCAGAGCAAGGACGGGAAGACTCCGCTGCAACGTGCGTCCGAAGAGGGTCACGTGGATATGGCCCGGTTCCTCATCGAGCACGGCGCCGACGTGGTAGCCCAGAGCGAGGACGGGACGACTCTCCTGCATAAGGCGTCCGAAGAGGGTCTTGTGGATGTGGCCCGCCTCCTCATCGAGCACGGCGCCGACGCGGCAGCCCAAAACGAGGATGGGAGGACCCCGCTGCATTTGGCGTCCCAACTGGATTATGTGGATGTGGCCCGCCTCCTCATCGAGCACGGCGCCGATGCGGCAGCCCAGAGCAAGGATGGGACGACTCCGTTGCATGAGGCGTCCTTAGTGGGTCGTGTGGATCTGCCCCTGCTCCTCATCGAGCATGGCGCCGACGCGGCAGCCCAGAGCGAGGACGGGACGACTCCTCTGCATTGGGCGTCCGAAAGGGGTGATTTGGATGTGGCCCGGCTCCTCATCGAGAACGGCGCCGACGCGGCAGCCCAGAACGAGGGCGGCATAACTCCGCTGCATAATGTGTCCGCAGGGGGTCATGTGGATGTGGCCCGGCTCCTCATCGAGCACGGCGCCGACGCGGCCCAGAACGAGGACGGGATAACTCCGCTGCATCAGGCGTGCTTCGGGGGCCATGTGGATGTGGCGCGGCTCCTCATCGAGCACGGCGCCGACGTGGCAGTCCAGAGCAAGGACGGAACGACCCCACTGCATTTTGCGTGTCATATGGATGTGGTCCAGCTCCTCATCGAGCATGGCGCCGATGTGGCAGCCCAAAGCGAGGATGGGAACACTCCGCTGCATCAGGCATCCTTACGGGGTCATGTGGATGTGGCACGGCTCCTCATCGAGCACGGCGCCGACGCGGCAGCCCGATGCGAGGACGGGACGACCCCTCTGGATCGGGCATCCTCAGATGGTCATGTGGACGTGGCCCGGCTCCTCATCGAACACGGCGCCGACGCGGCAGCCCAGAACGAGGACGGGATAACTCCGCTGCATAATGCGTCCGCAGGGGGTCATGTGGATGTGGCCTGGCTCCTCATCGAGCGCGGCGCCGACGCGGCAGCCCGGTGCGAGGACGGGACGACCCCTCTGGATCGGGCATCCTCAGATGGTCATGTGGATGTGGCCCAGCTCCTCATCGAACACGGCGCCGACGCGGCAGCCCAGAACGAGGACGGGATAACTCCGCTGCATCAGGCGTCCTTCGGGGGCCATGTGGATGTGGCGCGGCTCCTCATCGAGCACGGTGCGGACATGGCAGTCCAGAGCAAGGACGGGATGACCCCGCTGCATCACGCGTCGCATGAGGGTCATGTGGGTGTGGCGCGGCTTCTCATCGAGCACGGCGCCGACACGGCAGTCCAGAGCATGCGCGGGATGACCCCCCTGCATTGGGCGTCCTTCGGGGGTCATGTGGATGTGGCCCGGCTCCTCATCGAGCACGGCGCCAACATGGCAGCCAAGAGCGAGGATGGGACGACTCCTCTGCATCGGGCATCCTCAGAGGGTCATGTGGATGTGGCGTGGCTCCTCATCGAGCACGGCGCCGACGCGGCAGCCCAGAGCGAGGACGGGGGGACTCCGCTGCATGAGGCGTCCGCAGGGGGTCATGTGGATGTGTCCCGGCTCCTCATAGAGCGCGGCGCTGACGCGGCAGCCCAGAACAAGGGCGGGACGACTCCTCTGCATCGGGCATCCTCAGAGGGTCATGTGGATGTGGCGTGGCTCCTCATCGAGCACGGCGCCGACGCGGCAGCCCAGAGCGAGGACGGGGGGACTCCTCTACATTGGGCATCCGAAGGGGGTCATGTGAATGTGGTCCGACTCCTCATCGAGCACGGCGCCGACGTGACAGCCCAGAACGAGGACGGGACGACTCCTCTGCATTTGGCGTCCTCAGAGGGTCATGTGGATGTGACCTGGCTCCTCATCGAGCAAGGTGCCAACGCGGCAGCCCAGAACGAGGACGGGATGACTCCGCTGCATCAGGCGTCCTTCTGGGGCCATGTGGATGTGGCCCGGCTCCTCATCGAGCATCGCGCCAACGTGGCAGTCCAGAGCAAGGACGGGACGACCCCGCTGCATCAGGCGTCCGAAAAGGGTCATGTGGATGTGGCCCAACTCCTCATCGATCACGGCGCCGACGCGGGAGCCCACAGCAACGACGGGACGACCCCGCTACATCGGGCATCCTTGGAGGGCCATGTGGATGTTGCCCGGCTCATCCAGCACACCGCCGATGCAGTAGCCCAGAACAACGACGGGACGACTCCGCTGGATGGGGCGTCCGAACGGGGTCATATCGATGGCCCGGCGGCTCCTCGTCAGGCCCGGCGGCTCCGCAGCGACCCCGATGTCACAGATGTAGTCGCTAAAAAAATCAAATTAACATGATGACACTTCGAATATCATTGACCATTAGTCTACATTCACTCGAATTTACTACTTATAGACTACTTCAAGTTATAGCATATGCCATGAATATTAAGAATTGCAGGGCACACAAATCGATGCAAGTCAGCATGTAACACGGTAACCGACACAGGCAGATTACATGTAGCTACTCGTGATGGCAATAGGATCTCCTATCCGCCAGTCAGGGCTGGGACTTATAGTAGCAATCAGTTAATACCAAGATAAAACACCCATCGAACCCTTCATGGGTAGTTCCGTCTCAGGGTTGAAGGCGCGTGGGGGTCAACATGAAAAGGACATCGTCGGTTGAAGAGCGGTAAGGACCAAATAATTGCTCGTAAATCAAGGTACGATCTAGGGAAGAGAGAGCTCTGCGGATGGCGAGGGGAGTTCCTTCATTCCATTACCCAGGCTTTTATTTCTACACTCGCGCAGGTCCCTCTCAGCCTTTTCCTGCATGGCGGGGACCGCTCGCTGCGATTCCATCCATAGCTTGGGGTGGAAACTGGTGCTATATCTATCACACGTATGATCTGGGCTCTGATCATCCGTACGGCGGCATGCTGTCGAGCCAACCAGCCAGCAAGCACTGATGGACTGCAGCTATCGCGCCTTCTTTCCCTGCGATGACCCGCTTAATTACGGTCTAAGCACAACGATGAGGAGTAATGTCGGTGTTGTGGTGAAGATGACGGATTCCTCGGCGTGGGTGATTGAGGTCGGCGCACGAAAGAACCTGTAAGGAGACATGAGGGCGGAGTGAGAAGGGCGATCACCAGAAGGTATTCTTCCGCATGTCGGAGGCGATTCAGAGCGAGTGGGAGTAGGAGATATCGCGGGTGCTGGAACAGGTATGAGATATGATAGCTTTGGCTCTGAGAAGGATTAAATGGTCACATACAGTCACTTAGCCCGCCACAAAAATTATCCCTTGTTCTACTGTCTGGGCTGGACTTGTTTCCAACTTGTGGTAGGGTAGGGAGAGGGTGGAGCGGTAAAGTAGGGAGAAAGAGAGGCTGAGTTGGGACAGATGCCCGGGCCGGTGAGTCACGAGGGGCCGATTCGGACCAGGACGGACTCCCGCCACCTGATCACCACTCGCGTTATTCTTCAATTTAACAAGGGCCTCATGCCCACCTCGGCGTCGTCCCTGCGCGGTTGATAGACTTCTTCACATTCAGAAACGGAAAGCAAATCATCGCCGACCGATTCAACAACGGACAAGAAAACTCCTACGTGCATTTCTGCGCCTCCGCCATCGCACGCACCGCGACGAATCTGATCTGGGTTGTCAAGACGCGCCTGCGCCTGCAGTTTTCTGCTTCGGACAAGCTAACAGCAGCAAAAAACGGCGGCCATGGGGTCGAGGTCGTCCCGCTTGTTGGTGGAGGTGTCGTCTTTTCGAGGATAAAACAGATAGCGCGCGAGGAGGGCATCCGCAGTGTCTATAAGGGGCTCAGCGCGAGCTATCTCGGCATCATCGAGGGCACCATCCGATGGGTGCTGTGTGAGCGCCTTAGGCGTTTGACGACACGCTCGGAGGGATCGGGAGTAGCAGGAATGGGCTGGCGTGCTGGGCTCTGCTGGGACGGTCAAGTGCGTCGCGAGCCTCATCACCTATCCTCATGAGGTTCGTGTTGTTCGATGCCCTCGCGCTCCCCGGACGTAGGACTGACTGACTTATCCTTGTCCGTTCCAGGTTCTTTGAACGCGGTTACGACAGCCCCTAGTGGACGGCAGGAAAAGATGCACAGGCTTGATGCAAACCCTCCGTCTAGTCATCGCAGAGGGTGTGCATCCGTTATACGGCGGTCTCAACGCTCATCTAATGCGTGTCGTGCCCAACGCTGCCGTGATGTACGCCATCTACGAAGGTGTCCTTCGGTGGGATGCTGCACGATGACCCGTATCATTATTTTATTGCCCTTCATAGAGCGTAGACAGGTGGGCCCCATCGACTTCACCTTGCGGTCTCATTGTTCACATCCCTTTCCAGCATCATCATCCTTACACATCCCGCATCTGTACTGTAAATTTCAGCTGATGACCCTACCCCCACTCACATGCTATCTTCGCACTGCTCTGTTTAATATACTGTACGTTCTTAGCATAGGCTCTGTGATTGTGCATATTATCACACAATCTACTCTTTGCGCAGGGGCGTGCCCGTGCTTCTCGTTCAGGATCCTCAATCCCCGCCCCAACGACCAGGGTTGTCACCTCACACCCCCATTGCCCGACAATACTCACACCAAGCGGCCAGCCATCTCCCTCTGCACCAACTGCTATTGGGACACTCAGTGCCGGGAGACTCGCAAGAGAGGCAGGCACCGTGAGAATGTCCTGCGTGTACGCAGCCAGTCCGGATTGCTCGTCTAAATGGGGAGCTGTGCGAATAGCTGACGGGTGCAAAAGGACGTGGACGCCAGAATCATTCGGAGCCGCTGAGCACACGAGCGGGTTGGGCACGTGAAAGACGCGCATAAAGTCGTCGAAAATGCACTGGCATAGGTGCTGGGCTTGCAAATGTAGTTGTCGAATGCACTACAAGTGAGGTCATGCGATCATATGAGGAAGAAGAGAGCGTACTCGGCCGTGAGAGTGTACATGCCAAGCAAGATGCGTCTCTTCGCCTTGGTGCGGAAGCCGGCCGTGCGCGAATGTATGGGCACTTCACCCGGCGATCTAGCTATACAGTAACGTCGGGTGGCAGGGGAACTTGCAACCCGTACTGGACGCCGCTATAGGGCGCAAGTTTACTGCCCGCCTCTGTTCTGGCGATGACATAGTACGTGCTCGGGGAATAGCTGGTATTTTGGAGGGAAATGGGGAGCAAGGTCGCGCTGCAGTCCTTGAGGGCTCGAATGACGCGGCGGAAGGGAGATATGATGGAACTGTCGAGCGAAGCCGGAAAGTATTCCTGTGATGTGGATGGGGTAAGTGGGTCGAAGGGAGAGAGACCAGCAATGACCTTGAGGGGTTCCGATGCGAAGACTCCCAAGTGCTCCTGAACGCGAGGATGCCCATTCCGCCATGTGCTCCGAGCACAACTCCCGAGATTTGTCGCGCATCGCCGCATCGATCCCACCCGAGCTGCCTCCAGCCGAGCGATGCTTGCGCGCATCCCAATAGACTATAGTAGGCTTGACTGATGTTGGAGTGGGTTGACGACAGGCCCGCGTATCGAATGGATGTTCAGAGATCTAGAACACTTGGTGGATGAGCCGGCATGTGTGAGAAGCGTCGAGGTGAGGTGGTTACCCCATACCTTGCCCCATGCGAAATTCGTTGCATTTGTCTCTCCGATGATCGTCGCGCCAGAAGCATTCGGCAGGTGGATGCCCATCACGTCGAAAGGCGATCAGAGGTCTTCAACGATCAAGCAATGCAACGAGTCAGGTCAGTCAGCATTCGCGCATCGGGGCGGGACTCCGGGCGGGAGGTGAGGGTTCATTTACTCGGAGCATAGAGGAAGAGCACGTTGTGGGCATATTTTTTGCACATATGTTATCCTTGATTGCTGCCGTCATACCGTTCAACTGTCCCCGTGAGACAGGAGTGGTCAACCAGGTCGACATATATGAGCACGTTTACACTGCCACCCCGCCACCAACGCCTGCAGGGCCAGAGTCTATGAACCAAACTTGACCAAACTTGATCAAACATGGCCTGTCTTCTCCCATCGAGTCCACAAGTCGCGAAGCTTTACCAGCTTTACCTGTCACTGTCACTCACAAGCCAGAGCTAGCCACTGTGTATATAAGCCTTATAATCATTTTTACTTCTCATCGAAATATGATTTCGTGTTTCCCCGCCCCGGCTCTTGTCTGACATCTCAAAGTTAGTTGGAATGTTAGTTGTCGCCTTGGTTGTCTCGCACACTCCAGGCCTCTACCTCTGATTATCACTCTGTCATTACCTTGTCCTAGGGACGACTGACATATTCACCCTCGTGAACCAGCTACGCTATTGAAATATTTCGTGCAAATGAGGCAGCCCCTCTAGGTGAGTTTAGCAGCTCGACTCCGAATTGCGCTAGACTATTTCAAGCAATCATCTTGCGTATGCGTATGTGCTGGAATTTGTAAAGCCATAGATGGGGCAGTGTAATCGGGCTTCCCAATAACCCTCCTCTCTGCACACACATCCCACTATCTCGCTATCATTTCCTCACACCTAACCAATCCCGCTCCCAGCGACTCCTTTTCATCCGTACTCGCAATATGGCCCACCAACCTGAATCCACTCGCTTTCTAGCCCTTCTCGAATCTGCCTTGCGGGCATATGAGAAGAACGTAGGTGTCTCATTGACACAACACCCACTCGCCATCAAAGTCCAGAATTGCGACTCTGTCGAAGCCATTACCGGCCTTTTGCAAGATCAGGCACGGGCTTTCAGAGATTTGCAAGGAAGTGATAAAATCATGAAGCCCATCAAGACGACTGTATCAATCTTATCCAAACTTTCGTCCACTGCCTCGCTCGACAGTGGCCTTGGCCTCGTACGTCAACAGGAGCTTGTGGCATGTTTTACATCCTTGACTGTTTTCTTACAGACACTTCCACCTGTGAAAGCGATAAAAATTTGTCTCGTTATCCTACTTGATGTATGTGCCGTTCTCTACTTCATGTTAAGATGGCCGGGTGACGTCCGTGTGATTCAGTCGGCCAAGGGCATAGTATCCAACTGCGACGCACTCGTCGACTTGCTCGGGTCGATCGAACGTGTTGTAAACTGTCTCGATATCTATATATGGATCCCTCCTACACCCACAATGGACGAGATAGTGGCCAAGATTCTGGTGGAATTAATCTCCATGCTCGCTCTAGTGACAGAAGAACTGAAGCAGCGACGATCAAGTGAGTTTGTTCTTGCCGACGTTTTGCTTTTGCTCAGCGTCCCGCAGTCAAGTTTGTGAAGAAGTTTTTCAAGGAGAAGGACATCGAGGCAGTGCTGGAGGGGCTGGAACGACTCACACAAAACGAGGTTCGGACAACTGCAGTTCATGCACTTGCTGTTGTCCACGGACTTGTCCAGAATATGAGGGAGTTCATGGGTGGTGAGCAATCAACTTGGCTTGTAATCCGCTGTATTGAATATCCCTTCTCTTTACTTTAGACGGGAAAGCATCCTTAGATGGCATACGGAGAGACCTCAGTACGTTTTATTGGCAATTATGAGCCAGTTCCGGTTTCACTGAGTGCTAGAAATCTCACATCAAATGGCGAGCAAGGTGAACAAATCCAAACGTAGGTCATCCCCTAATGTCCGCATCACTTCCCGGAAGCGCTGAGGTTGTTTGACAGGTGACAAATTGCTGAGAGATATCCGAAGTTGGCTCTCTCCCCCTGATCCATGGAAAACCTACAACATCGTCCGCAAATTGCGGCAAGATCAGACCGGAGTGTGGTTCATTAACAGTATCACGCTCTCAGAATGGAGGGCATCCGGACCAAGTTCCCTCCTATGGATACACGGGAAACGTAAGCCACCACCCAGCGCTTACATCATCGCAGGCTGATTGTTTCCCCTTTTATAAGCGGATGCCGGAAAGAGCGTTCTTTGGTACGTTAACCGTTCAATATCTTCATATCCGAGTACTTACGGTGTCGGGAAGTTCCACAATCATCGAGGATGTCGAGATTATGCGAAAATCTGGGCTAGCATCACTAGCAATGTTTTACTATGACTTTCGGGAGAACGAAAAGAAGGACCTTCGAGGGCTTCTCTCATCCATCCTATTTCAGCTTTGCAACCAGTCCGATTCCTATTACGATGTCCTTGCTTCTTTCTATTCGACACACCGTGATGGTGCCCAGAGCCCTGGCGACGACGAACTTGTTCGGTGTCTAAAGGATGTCTTGAGTCTCCCAGGACAAGCTCCCGTTTATCTGATCGTTGATGCCTTGGACGAATGTCCAAACACGTCTGCACTATCGTCACCCCGCTTAGAGGTCTTGACACTTTTAGAGAACCTTATCGACTCACAACTGCCGAACCTGCGCATATGCGTAACTAGCCGCCCCGAGGCCGACATCAAACCTATACTCGAGCCCTTGGCCTTTCGTTCTGTTTCTTTACATGATGATCAGGGACAAAAGGAGGACATTGAGAACTACATCAAGTCGGTCGTAAACACGAACAGGAACATGCGAAGATGGAGACCGGAGCACAGGGTACTTGTGATCAATGTCCTGACAGAAAGAGCGGATGGGATGTAAGGAATTGATTTCATATTTATTCAACTACTCTCACCAGTATATCTCTCGTAGGTTCAGATGGGTATATTGCCAGCTGGATTATCTCGGCAAATGCCTGCCAGGGCGTGTCCAGCATGCTCTGGATGAACTACCAGTGACGCTCGATGAAACATATGAACGCACATTGCACGAGATCGGTGACAGAAACTGGGAATTTACCCGAAGGCTCATTCAATGCGTTGCAGTGGTTTACCGCCCGCTCAGAGTCGAGGAACTGGCAGAGTTCCTCGCATTCGATTTCAAGGCAGGGCAGATCCCGACATTTCGCGAGGATTGGCGCCTCGAAGATCCAGTAGACGCGGTGCTTTCCATGTTCCACATTGCTTTCCCTTGTCAACGTCGAAAATTCCCAAGTCATACAATTTTCGCATTTCTCGGTCAAGGAGTTCTTGACCTCTGTCCGCTTTGGCGAAAAACGCAACGCAATTTCCAGCCGCTACCATGTTTCTATGACACCGGCGCACACACTCGTCGCTCAAGCATGTCTTGGTATGCTATTGCACCTGGACAAAAACATCACCGAAACCACCCTGCCAAACGTGCCCCTTGCAGGATATGCCGCCGAGCACTGGTTCGAACATGCCCGTTTCGAGGCCGTGTCACGAAATGTAGAAGCAGGGATGGTACAACTGTTTGACCGGACAAAACCCCATCTTGCAGTTTGGCTCTGGATATGCGACCCAACCGTTTCCCCTTGGGAACGAGACAGATCAGTAGAAGCACCACAGACACCTCGTGGGACCCCATTGCATTACGCTGCGTTTTGCGGGTTAAGTGACGTTGTAAAATTCTTAGCCATTGAACACCCAGAGGATGTGAACTCTCGGAGTTTCACTGGCGGAGAAATGCCTTTCCATCTAAATTCGCGAACAGGTTATGTGGATGTAGCACGGCTCCTCATCGGGCATGGTGCCGACGTGGTATCCCAGGACGAGCACAAGTCGACTCCGCTGCATCGGGCGTCCTCACTGGGTCATATAGATCTGGTCCAGCTCCTCATCGAACACGGCGCCGATGCGGCAGCCCAGGACGAGCATGGGTGGACTCCGCTGCATCTGTCGTCCCCACTGGGTGATGTGGATCTGGCCCGGCTCCTCATCGAGCACGGAGCTGATGCAGCAGCACAGGACGAGCACGGGTCGACTCCGCTACATCGGGCATCCTCACGGGGTCATGTGGATCTGGCCCGGCTCCTCATCGAGCACGGCGCCGATGTGGCAGCCCAGGACGAGCACAAGTGGACTCCACTGCATTGGGCATCCGAAGGGGGCCATGTGGATTTGGCCCAGCTCCTCATCAAACACGGCGCCAACGCCGCAGCCCAGGACGAGAACGGGTGGACTTCGCTGCATCGGGCATCCTCACGGGGTCACGTGGATCTGGCCCGGCTCCTCATTGAGCACGGCGCAGACGCGGCCGCCCAGGACAAGGACGGGTCGACTCTGCTGCATCTGGCGTCCTCACAGGGTCATGCGGATCTGGCCCGGCTCCTCATAGAGCACGGCGCCGACGCCGCAGCCCAGGACGGGTACAGGTGGACTCCACTGAATTGGGCGTCCGAATCGGGTCATGGGGATGTGGCCCAGCTCCTCATCGAGCACGGCGCCAACGCGGCAGCCCAGGGCGAGGATGGGTGGACCCCGCTGCATCGGGCATGCTATCGAGGTGATGTGGACCTGGCCCGGCTCCTCATTGAACATGGCGCCGAAGTGTCAGCCCAGGACGACCATGGGTGGACTCCGCTGCATATGCCGTCTACAAAGGGTCATGTAGATGTGGCCCGGCTCCTCATCGAGCACGGCGCCGACATGGCAGCCCAGGACGAGCGCGGGTGGACTCCGCTACATGCGGCCTCCTCAAGGGGTCATGTAGACCTGGCTAGGCTCCTCGTCGAGCACGGCGCCGACATAGCAGCCCAGGACAAGGACGGGCGGACTCCGCTGCATCGGTCGTCTGAAAGGGGTCATGTGGATCTGGCCCGGCTCCTTAGCAGCATGGTGCCACGACAGTTCACGTTCTGCAGTCCAAATGAATCAATTTCATGACACTTTGACAGGGCTTGAATACATAATTCGGTGAAGTTTGAACATTGGATTAACCATTGTACTACCCCCTTGGCGGCGACGAAGTGAGGTGGTTACCCCATGCCAAATCCATCGCAGTTTGTCTCTCCGATGATCGCCGCGCCAGAGGCGTTCAGCAGGTGAACGACGGTCGGTCGAAAGGCTATTGAAAGTCTTCAGCGATCATGCAATACAGGGGTCAGTCCGCATTCGCGCATCGGGGCTAAAGGTGAGCATTCATTTACTTCGGAGCACAGCAGAAGAGCAGGTTGTAGGCATATTTTTTGCGCATATGTTATCTTTGATTGCTGCTGTCATACTGTACTGTTCAGCTGTCCGCGTGGAACGGGGAGTCAGGTCGTCCGGGACGACGTATACAAGCGCGTTTACACTGGCATTTTTCTTTGTTGTCTAGACATGGTCGCATCACATGACTTTCGACTTCTGCAACTGTTCACCTGATTGACCAAACATTATCAAACATGGTTTCGCATGCGCCTATCGTAGTGTGCGCCTCCTCCGTCACGGCCGCACAACCAGTGTCCTATTTTACACGTTAGTCCTCTTCCTCGACATTACAGTACAGTACTGTAGCCAGCTGTGTTGACCATTGGATCAGATCCTGAAATAATCAGCCACTATACAGTGTCAGGGCCGTACTTTACTTTACTCCGCATTTTCTTGACCCTCAGGCTGTTGTATCTTATTCGTGTATATGACTCCCGCGACAATCCTTGTCGCCTTGTCGAAATATGAGTTTCTCTGCACCCCTGGCTCGTGTCTGACATATCTATAAAACAAACTATAAACGGGTTGGACTCGGAACGTCGACACATTCTCTCTCCCTCCACGCTTTCGTCCCTCGTCATCGCGTCATCAAGGGATGGCTGACGTATTCACCCTCGCTCACCGACTACGCTGTTCAACAACCTCATGCAAGACATCATATGGCAATTCGACTCCGACTTTGTGCCGGACCATTTCAAGCAAACACCTTGCGTACAGCATTGGAAGACATCGATGAGGCGGTGCCACAGCTCTTCTCTTCACCATAACCCCCACGTACGTCCTAATCTCCCGCTACCATTTCCTTCTAAAGGATTATGCTAGTTGGTGACTATCCCAGCTCTTTCTCCCCCTCCCATCCCAAGCACCGGCACCAACGCGAGCTCCTACCCATCGCCATTATATCCCCTCGCAGCTAACAAATCGCCCTCCTAAAGACTCTATTTCTTCCCTACTCGTCATATGGCCCACCAATCCGAATCCGCTCGCTTTCGAGCCCTTTTCGAGCCCGCCTTTCAGGCGTACGAGAAAATGGCGGGCGCCTCTTTGACACAACAACCGCTTGCCGTCAAACTGCAAAGTTGCGACTCAGTCGACGACATCACTGACCTTTTGCAAGACCAAGCACAGGAATTCAGTCATTTGCAAGGAAGTGACAAAATTATGAAGTCCCTCAAGACGACTGTATCAATTTTATCCAACCTTTCATCCGCCACCCCCCTTACCGAAGACTTTGGCCTGGTACGTCAGAAGCGGCTCATGGCATGTCTCCCGTCTAACTTTTATTTACAGACATTCCCACTTGCGAAGGCTATACAGTCTTGTCTGGTTATCCTACTCGACGTATGTCACGTATCTAGTTCATGATTATATGGCCTGGTGACGTCCATGTGAATCAGTCGGCCAAGGGCATTACATCCAACTGCGACGCGCTCGTCGACTTGCTCGAGTCGATCGAACACATTTTAAACCAGCTCAATATCTATACACGAATCCCTCCTACGTCCGCAATGAACGAGATAGTGGTCAAGATTCTGGTGGAGCTCATCTCTACTCTCGCCCTGGTGACAGAAGAACTCAAGCAACGACGGTCAAGTGAGTCCCTCCTCGCCGACGTTAGACTTTGCTCAGCACCATGCAGTCAAATTTGTAAAGACATTTTTCAAGGAGAAGGACATCGGGGCTGTGCTGGATAGGCTTGACCGGCTGACGCAAGACGAGGCCCGGAGTACTGCAGCTCATGCACCCGCTACTGTCCACGGACTCACCCCGAATATGAAGGAGTTCATGGATGGTGAGCAATCAACTCGGTTTGTAAATCTGATGTTTCTTGAATATTATTTTCCCCAGACGGCGAAGCGGCCATTGGTGGTGTGCGGGAAGTCCTCGGTACGTTTTATTTGCGACAATGAGCTAGCTCCGTATCTGACTGAGCGCTAGAACTCCTTCATCAAATTGCGAGAGACGTGACCAAGTCGAGACGTCAGTCATCGCCATATTGGCATAATTGCTTGAAAGTGCTGAGAGTAGCTGACAGGTGACGAGTTGCTGAGTAGGATCCGAAGTTGGCTGGCTCCTCCAGATCCATGGAAGAATTACAATATCAGTCGCGAATCACGGCACAGCGAGACTGGGGCGTGGTTCATTAACAGTAATATCCTCTCCGAATGGAAAGCGTCTGGACCGAGTTCGCTACTCTGGATACACGGGAAACGTTGGTTTACTGCCCATCCCTTGGGTTTTCGCAAAGGCTAATAGGTTATTCCTTTCACAGCTGGCGCTGGCAAAAGTGTACTATGGTACGTTATCGCTTCGGTATTTTGTTTTTGTAGCTTACACTAGTGGCAAGTTCCACGATCATCGAGGGGATCGAGGACATGCAAAAGTCCGGGCTGGCGTCACTCGCCATGTTTTACTATGACTTCAGGGAGAAAGCAAAGAACAACCTTCGTGGGCTACTCTCATCGGTTCTCTTCCAGCTTTGCAATCAATCCTATTCCTATTATGCGATCATTTCCACATTTTATTCGACATACCAAAATGGTGCTCGAAGCCCCAGCAATGAGGAACTCATCCGGTGTTTCAAGGACTTGTTAAATCTTCAGGAACAGGCCCCCGTGTATCTGATTGTAGATGCCTTGGATGAATGTCCGAAGACATCTCTACCGTCCCACCGCGACCAAGTCTTAGTCTTCTTGGAGGACCTCGTCGACTCAAAACTCCCAAACCTCCGCATATGCGTCACCAGCCGACCCGAGATTGATATCAAGTCTATTCTCGAGCCCTTGACTTTCTGTTCTGTTTCTTTACATGACGAGAGCGGACAGCGGGAAGACATTGAGGACTACATCAAGTCGGTCGTAAACACAGACAGAATGATGCGAAGATGGACATCGGTGCACAAGCAACTTGTGATTGATGTTCTGACAGAAAGAGCAGACGGCATGTAAGGCATTTATACTGGGTTTCTTCACGACACTCACGCACACACTGTAGGTTCCGATGGGTGCATTGCCAGCTAGAGTATCTTTCTAGGTGCCTCCCGGGGCGTATTCGGCGTGCCTTAGATGAATTACCATCAACACTCGATGCTACATATGAACGAACGTTGCAGGAGATCGATGGCACAAACTGGGAATTTGCGCAACAGCTCCTGCATTGCGTTGCAGTGGTTTCCCGCCCACTCCGAGTCGAGGAACTGGCTGAGTTCCTTGCATTTGATTTCAATGTGGGACAGATTCCAAAATATCGCGAGGATTGGCGACTCGAAGACCCAGTTGATGCTGTGCTGTCAACGTGCTCCACATTGCTTTCCCTTGTCAACTCTCAAGATTCCCAAGTAGTACAATTTTCACATTTCTCGGTCAAGGAGTTCTTGACCTCTACTCGCTTTGCTGAGAAGTGCAACACAATTTCCAGCCGGTATCATGTTTCTATGACGCCCGCTCACACCCTCGTTGCCAAAGCATGTCTTGGTATTCTACTACACCTGGACAAAGACATCACCAGTGACACGCTTCCAAAATTTCCTCTGGCTGAATACGCTGCAGAACACTGGTTCGAGCATGCCCGTTTTGAGGGTGTGTCACAAAATGCAGAAGAAGGGATATCACAGATGTTTAACCGAAGTAAACATCACCTTATGGTTTGGCTCTGGATATGCGACCCAATTCATCCCTCGTGGAGGCAAAACAATTCGGTAAATTCACCGTGGACACCCCGTGGAACCCCATTACATTATGCTGGGTTTTGCGGCCTATACGACATTGTGAAAGCCCTCGCCATTGAGTATCCACAGGACGTGTGTTCTCGGAGCTTCCCTGGCGAGGAAACGCCTTTGCATCTAACTTCACGAGCGGGTCATATAGATGTGGCCCGGCTCCTCATCGAGCACGGCGCTGATGTGGCATCCCAGAGCGAGCACGGGACGACTCCGCTGCATCTGGCATCGTATGGGGGTCATGTAGGTCTGTCCCGGCTCCTCATCGAGTACGGCGCCGACGCAGCAGCCCCGGGCACGGACGAGACGACTCCGTTGCATCGGGCGTCCTTTGGGGGCCATGTCGATGTGGCCCGGCTCCTCATCGAGCACGGTGCCTCCGTGGAAGCCCAGAGCAAAGACGGGACGACCCCGCTGTATGGGGCGTCCTTCTGGGGTCATGTAGATGTGGTTCGGCCCCTCCTCGAGCACGGTGCCAACGCGGGAGCCCGGAGGGATGACGGGACGACTCCGCTTCATTGGGCGGCTTGGCGGGGTCATGTGGATGTAGCCCGGCTCCTCATCGAGTACGGCGCTGACGTGGAAGCTCAGAGGGAGGATGGGACGACTCCGCTGCGTTGGGCTTCTAGCATGGGTCATGTGGATGTGGCCCGACTCCTCATCGAGCATGGTGCCAACGCAGGAGCCCCTATTCCGCCACAGATTTAGCAGCTAAATCAAATCAATATGACACTTTTGATGTGATTTGGACACATAATCTGGCCAAGTCGAGAATTACATTGACCATTAATCTACTGGGTCCCCCTTCAATACCCCCACTCGATTTTACCCCTTAAACGTATGAATATCAAAATTTGCAAGGACGCAAATCGATGCAAGTTGGCAGGACAAGAAGTGGCAGGTGGTGGTCTTCCACATGGATGGCCCATGAGAAGGTTCGGGCTGCATCTCACTTACGAGAATACACCGCATACTATCACTTTCTTGCACTCTACCTCTCCCGTGTGTAACCCCTCTCGTCGATCCGTCGTTTCTTACCGTGATGCCAAACGCCCAGCTACTAGCTTGTGTATTCACATCGCTCGTTCCCATCTCGTCACCGCACGTTTTGTCTACCCTCGATTGGTCTCCAAACTCATTCGAATTGACAAAACAGGGTCTACTACTGGTCTACTGGTGTGATCAATAAAGTTTCCTCCCGTCTCTCTTCCGCTACCAAGTCAAGCGCGCGGCCTGCCGCAAATGTGGTTGCTGCTACCGCCACCAATCCCACCACTTACTCTCACCTGGTGCCTCTGGTGTAAATTCCATCACGATAATCCTTCCCATGATCGCCTTCTCTGGGATGAGGGGTGCCCTTTAGGAATCGGCTGGCATGCTGGCTTCTGCTGGGACGGCCAAGTGCATCGCGAACCCATCGTCTATCCTCATGAGGTTCGTGTTGTTCGATGTCCTCGCGCACCCCGGAAACATTTTTTTTGTTGGATGTAGGACTGACCAGCCCAATCTTGTCCGTTCCAGGTTCTCCGAATGCATTTGGGACAGCCCCTAGTGGGCGGCAGGAAAAAATATACGGGCTTGTTACAAACCCTCCGCCTTGTCATCGCAGAGGAAGGTGCCCATTCGTTATGCGGTGGTCTCAGTGCTCATCTCATGCGTGTGGTTCCAACGCTGCCACGATGTACGCCATCTACAAAGGTATCCTTCGGTGGGGTGCCTCACGATGACCCGTATCATTATTTTATTGCCCTTCATAGAGCGTAGACATAGGTAAGCGGGGTAAGGGAGTCAAATGGAGAGACTAGTGAATCGCGAACGTACTTGAGGGATTCCAATGCGAAGATTCCTAAGGGCCCCTGAACCCGAGGACGCCCATTCTACCATGTGCTCCGAGCACAACTCCCGAACTTTTTTGCGTGTCGTTGGCCGAGTGGCGGTGGGATCCCTCTCGTCAAACTCAGAGAGAACGTCTTGGAACTCCAACAAAAGAAAAAGGCTGAGAGAAAGGAAGTATCGTAGTATAACGAATCAAATACTTTGGAGGTGGAAGCGACATCCTTTCCGATGATTCCTACACAGTCTAGGCTATTCGCAAATGATACTACGCCCCATCTTTGGAAACGGTTGTCAACACACTTTATCACAGAGCCAGCCGGAACGCCCACCTGCTGATCAGTCCATAAGAAGGCTTGAGCCCGACGACGCCGCAGTAAGAGGCCGGAAGCCTGACTGATCCACCCGTATCCGTTGCAAGAGCCCTGTGTGTATGGAATTCAACCGCGCACAACCAAACTCTGGCGGAACGCTTACGCATCACACATCCCCATGGCAACCACTGCACCACTCCTGCCCAAGCTGCCTCCAGCTGAGCGACGCTTGCGCGCATCCCAATTGACTACGCTTGACTGATGTTGAAATGGCTTGATAACAGGCAGGCCCATGTACCGAATGTACATTCAGAGACCTAGACCACTTGATGGATGAGCCGGTATGTGTGAAGAAGCGTCGAGGGGAGATGGTCACCCCATGCCGAATTCGTCGCAGTTTGTCTTTCCGATATGGCACACCAGAGGCATTCAGCAGAGGGACGAGGGTTACGTCGAAGGGCGATTGGAGGTCTTCAGCGATGAAGCAATGAAGGGTTTAGTCAGCATTCGCGCATCGGGGCGGGGAGCGCTCATTTACTTCGAAGTATGGCAGAAGAGCACGTTGTGAGCACGTTTTTGACGCATATGTTATCCTTGATTACCACTGTCATAACGTTCAACTCTCCACGTGAAGGGAGTCGAGTCCGGGACTACGTATACGAGGGCGTTTACGCTGGCGGCATTTTTCTGTTTGACAGCGTGTCGCCACAAAACCTGTGTCTAGTAGCGAAGAAACAAGATCTACTTGTTTGTTGTCGTAGACATGGTCGCATGACTTGACTGACTTCAATCTGATGCGCATATGCCTTGGCCAGCAAATCTGACTGACCAAACATTATCAAACACCTGCCGTCACAATCCTCTTCTAGCCAGTTGTGCTGTCCGTTGGATCTCCGAATGGCAGACCTTACTCCGCGTTTTCTTGAGATTCGTGTATATAACCCCATCAACAATCATTTACTTCGCGTCCTTGTTGCGAAATATGATCTTTTCCACAACCCTTCGCTCCTGCCTGACATCTCTACAAGCTAAAAGCCAGTTGGACTCAGAAGTTCGCATTGTCTCTCCCTATCGACGTCGTCCCCCTCCCCCACCAATTACGTTGTTCAACAACTTCATGAAACTGCAACATGGCCTGGCAATTCGACTCCGACTTCTGCGCTTGACCATTTCAAGCAATTAGCTTGCGTACAGTATTGGGCGGATATATGATGTTGTAGTTGGGGCTGCGATAGGAATGAGAAGAGATAGAAATAAAACAAGGAGAGAGGGGGGTGCGAGACTGGCGGGACGAAGGACAGCACAGCGGCTTGGTTTATCGTCGGGACTCGGGCGGTCAGGCAAAGATGAGAAGCACGCGATATGGAACGAGAGGGAAAGTTGAGCTCCAATTGCCTTCGTATGATTCCCCTGACGAGGTCGGGCCAGAGGGTTTTTATACACAAGTACGCTAAGCACGAGTCGAGAGAGGAGAGAAAAGAAGTATCGGCGTGCGCGACAGCGAGCGCATAGGAAACAAGGGTGGTCAGGGTGCGGCGATGTACGAGGGTGAGGGTCTAAGGAGTAATTCTGAAACGGAGAGCGGACGATCTAGAACGGGAAGGAAAACAAGGAGACGTACGAAATAGGCCTAATCAAGTCTATACACAGTAAAAGTCTAGACTTTCCAGGGTCTGTGCACGCCGTGTGCGACTGGAACGACGGGGTTTTCGAGGGGGCGCTAGTGGCGTCGGCTGGAGAGTTGTGGTGCGGCGTTTGATGCTGGATCGTGAGGGGGAATGAGTCGAGCGCAAGGAAACAAGATTGACAAAGAGTAGGAGGCAAGGCGTGCAACGTCGGGGGAGAAAATGAGGGCAGGTGGTGTCTTGATGCGAATTTGCAATTGTCGAAAGAGCGGGGTGGTCACTGAGTGACAGAGTGTGAGACATCAATGAGGCGGTGCAACTGGTCTTCACCGTAACTCTTCTCTCGCTATTATTTCCTCGCGGCTAACAAATACCTCTCTTAAAGTCACCATTCCTTCCCTACTCGTGATATGGCTCACCAACCCGAATCCGCTCGCTTTCAAGCCCCTTTCGGGCCTGCTTTGGAGGCATATGAGAAAATGACAGGCGTGTCTTTGACACAACATCCGCTCGCCATCAAACTTCAGAGTTGCGACTCAGTCGACGCCATTACTGGCCTTTTGCAAGATCAAGCACAGGCATTCGGCCATTTGCAAGGAAGTCACAGAATCATGAAGTCCCTCAAGACGATTGTATCAATTTTATCCAAACTTTCATCCGCTGACTCCCGTGCCGATGCCCTTGGCTTGGTACGTCAGAAGGGGCTCACGACATGCCCCACAACTCTGACTTTTATTTACAGACCCTCCCACCTGCGAAGGCGTTACAGACTTGTCTGGCCATCCTACTCGACGTATGTCCCGTCATCTAGTTCATATGTAGATGGCCTGATGATGTCCGTGTGGTTCAGTCGGCCAAGGGCATGATATCAGACTGCGACTCGCTCGTCGATTTGCTCGAATCGATCGAACACTTCCTTAACCGGCTCGATATCTACACACAAATTCCTCCTACGCCCACAATCGACGAGATGGTGGACAAGATTCTGGTGGAGCTCATCTCTACGCTCGCTCTGGTGACAAAGAGGCTCAAGCAGCGACGGTCAAGTGAGTCCATTCTCACCGACGTTAGACTTTACTCACACCACGCAGTCAAATTTGTAAAGACATTTTTCAAGGAGAAGGACATCGGGGCAGTACTGGATAGGCTTGACCGGCTGACCCAAGACGAGGCCCGGACGACTGCAGCTCATATGCTCGCTATTGTCCACGGACTGGTCCAGAATATGAAGGAGTTCATGGATGGTGAGCAATCAACTCAGTTTGTCATTAACGCCTCTTGAATACTCCCTTCCCCAGACGGCAAAGCGTCGATTGATGGTGTCAGGGAAGACCTCAGTACGTTTTATTTTTGACGATGAGCTATCTCCGTGTCTGACTGAGCGCTAGTAATCCTTCATCAAATGGCGAGTGACATGAGCAAGTCGAGACGTTAGTCATCGCCATGTTGGCATTACATGTTGGAAGTGCTGAGAGTAACTGGCAGGTGACGAGTTGTTGAGTAGGATTCGGAGTTGGCTGGCTCCTCCAGACCCATGGAAGAATTACAATATCGGTCGCGAATCACGGCACGGCGAGACTGGGGCGTGGTTCGTTAACAGCAGCACACTCTCCGAATGGAAAGCATCTGAACCGAGTTCGCTACTCTGGATACACGGGAAACGTTGGTCCACCGCCCATTGCTTGATCTCTCGCAACAACTAATAAGCTATTCCTTTAATAGCTGGCGCTGGAAAGAGTGTACTTTGGTACGTTATCTCTTCGGTATTTCGTCTTGATGACTTACACTGGTGACAAGTTCCACAATCATCGAGGGGATCGAGGACATGCAAAAATCCGGGCTGGCATCACTTGCCATGTTTTACTACGACTTCAGGGAGAAAGCAAAGAAGGACCTTCGTGGGCTACTCTCATCGGTTCTCTTCCAGCTTTGCAATCAATCCTATTCCTATTATGCTATCCTTTCCTCATTTTATTCGACATGCCAGGATGGTGCTCGAAGCCCCAGCAACAACGAACTTATTCGGTGTTTTAAGGACTTATTGAAATTTCCAGGACAGGCTCCCGTTTATCTGATCGTAGATGCCTTGGACGAATGTCCGAATACATCTCTGCCGTCTCACCGCGAGCAGGTCTTAGGGCTCCTGGAGGATCTCGTCGACTCAAAACTCCCAAACCTCCGAATCTGCGTCACCAGCCGACCCGAGACCGATATCAAGCCTATTCTCGAGCCCTTGACTTTCCGTTCTGTTTCTTTACATGACGAGAGCGGACAAAAGGAAGACATTGAGAACTACATCAAGTCGATCGTAAACACGGACGGAAGGATGCGAAGATGGTCACCGGTGCACAAGCAACTTGTGATTGATATACTGACAGAAAGAGCAGACGGGATGTAAGGCACTGATACTGGATTTCTTCACGACACTCATCCACGCGTCATAGGTTCCGGTGGGTGCATTGCCAGCTAGAGTACCTTGCCAAGTGCCTCCCGGGGCGTATCCGACACGCTCTAGACGAATTACCATCGACACTTGATGCGACATATGAACGCACGTTGAACGAGATCGACGGCACAAACTGGGAATTTGCGCGACGGCTCCTGCATTGCGTCGCAGTGGTTTCCCGCCCGCTCCGGGTCGAGGAACTGGCGGAGTTCCTCGCATTTGATTTCAATGTGGGACAGATTCCAAAATATCGCGAGGATTGGCGGCTCGAAGATCCAGTAGATGCGGTGCTGTCAACGTGCTCCACATTGCTTTCCTTTGCCAACTCTCAAGATTCCCAAGTAATACATTTTTCACATTTTTCGGTCAAGGAGTTCTTGACCTCTGCCCGTTTTGGCAAAAAGCGCAACGTGATTTCCAGCCGGTACCATGTTTCTATGACACCCGCTCACGCGCTCGTTGCCAAAGCATGTCTTGGTATTCTATTACACCTTGACAAAGACATCACCAAAGACACGCTTCCAAAATTTCCTCTGGCTGAATACGCTGCAGAACACTGGTTTGAGCATGCCCGTTTTGAGGGTGTGACACTAAATGCAGAACAAGGAATACTACAGTTGTTTGACCGAAGAAAACACCATCTTTCTGTTTGGCTCTGGATATACGACCCAACTACTCTTGCCCGGTACCAAAAAGAGTGCGAAAAATTCCATGGAACCACGTTGCACTACGCCGGGATTTGCGGCCTATACGACGTTGTGAAAGCCCTCGTCACCGAGCATCCACAGGATGTGAATTCTCAGTGCATTGTTGGTGAGGAAACTCCGTTGCATCTAGCTTCACGAGGGGGTCATATAGACTTGTGCCGGCTCCTCATTGAGCACGGCGCCGACGTGGCAGCCCAGAGCAAGGACGGGGAGACTCCACTGCATTGGGCGTCCGCAGAAGGTCGTGTGGATGTGGCCCGGCTCCTCATCGAGCACGGCGCCGACGCGGCAGCACAGAGCAAGGATGGGAACACTCCGCTGGTTTGGTCGGCCATACTGGGTGGTGTGGATATGGCACGTGTCCTCATCGAACATGGCGCTGATGCGACAGCCCAGAGCAAGAATGGGAACACTCTGCTGCATCGGGCGTCCTTCTGGGGCACTGTGGATGTGGCCCGGCTCCTCATCGAGCACGGAGCCGACGTGGCAGCAACCCAGAACGAGGACGGGGCGACTGCACTGCATCTGGCGTCCTATCGGGGTCATGTGGATCTAGCCAGGCTCCTCATCGAGCACGGCGCCGACGCGGCAGCCCAGAGCAAGGACGGGATGACTCCGCTGCATTTGGCGTCCGAAGGGAATCATGTGGATCTGGCCCGGCACCTGATTGAGCACGGCGCCGACGCGGCAGCCCAGAGCAAGGACGGGATGGCTCCGCTGCATCAGGCGTCCTTCGGGGGCCATATGGATGTGGCCCGGCTCCTCATTGAGCACGGCGCCGATGTGGCAGCCCAGAGCGATGATGTGCCGGCTCCGCTGCATCAGGCGTCCTTTGCGGGCCATGTGGATGTAGCCCGGCTCCTCATTGAGCACGGCGGCGACGTGGCAGCCCAGAGGGAGGATGGGACGACTCCGCTGCATTGGGCGTCCGAAAAGGGTCATGTGGATATGGCCCAGCTCCTCATCGAGCACGGCGCCGATGTGGCAGCCCAGAACGAGGACGGGACGACTCCGCTGCATCGGGCATCCTCAGAGGGTCATGCGGACGTGACCCGGCTCCTCATCGAGCACGGCGCCGACATGGCAGTCCAGGACAACGACGGGACGACTCCGCTGCATCAGGCGTCCGAAAGGGGTCATGTTGATGTGGCCCAGCTCCTCATGAAGCACGGCGCCGACGCGGCAGCCCACAGCAACGATGGGACGACTCCGCTACATCGGCATCCTTAGAGGGCCATGTAGATGTGGCCCGGCTCATCGAGCGCGGCGCCGACGCGGTAGCCCAGAACACGGACGGGACGACTCCGCTGCATGGGGCCCCCGAATGGGGGCATGTGGATGGCTCGGCTCCTCGTCGAGCACGGCGCCGACGCAGCAGCCCCGGTGTCTCAGATGTAGCAGCTAAAAAAATCAAATCAACGTGACACTGTCGATGGGGAAACATCATTGATCAATAATGTACCCCTTGATACATCCACTCGAATTTACTACTTATCGCATATGCCATGAATATTAAAAATTGCAGGCTCTTAAAAGACACATTCATTACTTCCCCGTATATGTATGTTTTGAATAATTGTTCCCTATTACGCCCCTCTCGTCATGGAACAACATCACGTCGAATCCCCATTTCTGACAGCTCAGGGGAAGTGCCTTCTGCGGCTATCCAGGTAGGAGCTACCCTTGGACCCTTGAATGCAGGGCTGACTGACTCAGGCTCCACCTTGTCCGTTCCAGGTTTTCCGAACGCGATTACGACAGCCCCGAGTGGACGGCAGGAAAAAATATATACGGGCTTGATACAAGTCCTCTGCCTTGACAACGCAGAGGAAGATGCCCATTCGTTATACGGCGGTCTCAGTGCTCATCTCATGCGTGTCGTGCCCATTATTGAGGGCCAGCGCTGCCGTGATGTACACCATCTACGAAGGTATCCTTCGGTGGGGTGCCTCGCGATGACCCGTATCATTATATATTGCCCTTCATAGAGCATAGACATAGGCGCCCTATCTACTCTACCTTGCGGCCTCGGCCATTGTCCACATAGCTCTCAAGCATCATCCTCTCTGCGCCCCACATCTGGACTGTAAATTGCGAGCGTTTTCAGCTGATGACCCTACCTCCACTCACATGCTATCTTCGCACTGCTCTGTCTAATATACGTTCTTAGCATAGGCTCGGTGATTGTGCATATTATCACATAATCTACCCCTTACCCAGGGGACATCATTACCGTGGTTCTCATCCAGCATCCTCAATCACCCCCCCGACGACCAGGGTCATCGCCTCACACCCCCATTGCCCGACAATGCTCACGCTAAGCAGTCAGCTATCTTCCTCTTCACTAACTGCTACTGGAACGCTCAGCGCCGGGAGACTCGCAAGGGAGGCACCGTGAGAACATCATGCATGTACGGATCTAGTCCGGATTGTTTGTCTAAACACGGAACTGTGCGAATAGCTGACGGGTGCAAAAGGACATGGACGCCAGGATCATTCGGAGCTGCTGGGCACACAAGCAAGTTGGGCACGCGAAAGACGCACATATAGTCGTCGCAAATGCACTGGCGTAGGCGCTGGGCTTGCAAAAAGTAGTTGTCGAACACGCTGCAAGTGACCTCATGCAATTAGATGCCATGTTCCGAGGAAGAAGAGAGCACGAGTAGCGTACTCGGCTGTGAGAATGTACGTGCCCAGCAAGATTCGTCTCTTCACCCCGTGCCGGAGCTGGCCATGCATGATGTGCGTACACTTCACCCAGCGATCGAGCTATAGGATCGGCCGGCAGGGGGACATGCAACTCGTACTGGATGCCGTTGTAGCGCGTGAGGTTGCTGCTCGCCTCTGCGCTGGCGATGACATGGTACGCGCTCAGGGCGTAGCTGGTGTTTGGGAGGGAAACAGGGAGCACGGTTGCACCACAATCCTTGAGGACTTGAATGATGCAGCGGAAGGGAGATATGATGGAACTGTCAAGCGAAGCCGGAAAGTATTCCTGTGTATTTGGATTGGGTAAGTGGGTCGGATGGAGAGACTAGCGAATCATGAACGTACTTGAGGGATTCCGATGCGAAGATCCTTGAGGGTTCCTGAACCCCAGGATGCCCATCCTGCCATGTGCTCCGAGCACAACTCCCAAGCTTTTTCATGTGTCGTTGGCCGGGCAGCAGTGGGATCCCTCTTGTCAAACTCAGAGAGAACGTCTTGGAACTCCGATAAATAAAAAAGTCTGAGAGAAAGTAACTAGTACAACGAACCGAATACCTTGGACGTAGAGGTGACATCCTTTCCAATGATTCCTACGCAGTCGAGGCTGTCCGCAAATGATACTATGCCCCATCTTTGGAAACCGTCGCCCATATACTTTAACAGAGTCAGTCAGGACGCTTACCTGCTGATCAATCCGTAAGAAGGCTTGAGCCTGACAACGCTGCAGTAAGAGTCTGGAAGCCTGACTGATCCACCTGTATCCGTTGCGGGGGCCCTGCGTGTATGGAATTTAACAGAGTAGGAGCGCGCCCGACTAAACCCGACTAAACCCTGACCGACGTGAGACGCTTATCCATCACACATCCCCGTGGCAACTGCCGCACCTCTCCCGCCTGAGCTGCCTCTAGCCGAGCGACGGTTGCTTGCATCCCAATCGACAACACTCGCCTGATGTTGGAATGGGTTGATGACAGGCCCATGTACCGAATGGACATTCAGAGACCTAGGACACTTGGTGGATGAGCGGCCATGTGTGAAGAAATGTCAAGGAGAGATGGTTACCCATGCCAGATTCACCACAGTTTGTCTTTCCGATGATTTTTGTTCCAGAGACGTTTAGCAGGTGGACGATGCTCGTGTCAGAAGGCGATTGGAAGTCTTGAGCCATCAAGTAATGCAAGGGGCCAGTCAGCATTTGGGCATCAGGGCAGGAGGTGAGCGTTCATTCACTTTGAAGCATGGCAGAAGAGCATGTTGTGAGCATATTTTTGGCACATATGTTATCCTTGATGGCTATTGTCATACTGTTCAACTCTTTGCATGAAACGGGAGTCGGGTTTGTCTGGGATGACGTATATGACCGCGTTTACACTGGCATTTTTCTCTTTGACAGTGCGCCACCACGAAAACTGTGTCACTGTAGTGGAGAGGAAACAAGACGAGATCGATGAGAGTCTATGAGGGCCAAGCATCGTTCTTTATTGACGTAGACATAGTCGCATGACCGTGACTTTGGACTCCCTTTGATCCCTCTGGTCCGGTTTGGTTGTTTGCGAATAAATAAACACAAATACTGTTTGGTTGATTCGTGGCGTGGGACTTGCACCACACCGCCATAGGGGCGTCTTAACTTATTTATTTTACACGTTAGTCCTCCAAATTACTGTAGCCAGTTGTGACCACTGGATCTTCGAATGGCAGATCCTGAAATAATCAGTCACTGTACAGTATCAGGGACTTTGGCAGGGCCTTGTACAGTACGAGTACCTTGCCATGACCTCTTTGTCTATCATTCGTGTATATAACCCATCCTTTCAAAATATGATTTTCTCAGTCCCCCCTGGTTCCTGTCTGACATCTCTATAAGCTATAAGCTCGTTGGACTCGGAGTGTCAACGCATTCTCCCCCCTTCCAGGCCTCCGTCCCTGATCACCTCACTCTGTCCAAGGGATGACCGACGTCTTCACCCTCAGCTCGCTCACTAACTACGAACCTCATCATGCAACATGCAAGATATGGTCTGGCAATCCGACTTCGCGCCGGACCATTTCAAGCAATCACCGCATTGGGTGAATATGTAAGACATCGATAAGGCAGTGCAACTCACCTTCACCATAAACCCCACGCACGACCCACTCTCGCTATCATTTCCTCGTAGCTAACAAATCCCACTCCTAAAGACTTCACTTCCCTACTCGTGATATGGCCCACCTATCAGAATCCGTTCGCTTTCAAGCTCTCTTCGGGCCTGCCTTGCAGGCATATGAGAAAATGGCCGGCGTCTCCTTGACACAACATCCACTTGCCGTCAAATTTCAGAGGTGCGACTCAATCGAGGCCATTTCCGGCCTTTTGCAAGATCAAGCACAGACATTCAACCATTTGCAAGGAAGTAACAAAATCATGAAGTCCCTTAAGACGATTGTATCAATTTTATCCAAACTTTCATCCGCTGTCTCCCTCGCCGATGCCTTTGGCCTGGTACGTCATAACGGTTTCATGGCATGTCTCGCATCTCTGACTTTTATTTACAGACACTCCCACCTGCGAAGGCGATACAGACTTGTCTGGCTATCCTACTCGACGTATGTCCCGTCATCTAGTTCATATATTGATGGCCTGGTGACGCCCGTGTGGTTCAGTCGGCCAAGGGCATGATATCAGACTGCGACGCGCTCGTCGACTTGCTCGAGTCGATCGAACACTTCCTTAACCGGCTTGATGTCTATACACAAATCCCTCCTACGCCTACAATCGACGAGATGGTGAACAAGATTCTGGTGGAGCTCATCTCCACGCTTGCTCTGGTGACAAAGAGGCTCAAGCAGCGACGGTCAAGTGAGTCCGTTCTCGTCGACGTTAGACTTTTGCTCAGCACCGCGTAGTCAAATGTGTAAAGACATTTTTCAAGGAGAAGGACATCGGTGCAGTGCTGGATAGGCTTGACCGGCTGACTCAAGACGAGGCCCGGACGACTGCAGCTCATATGCTCGCTATTATCCACGGACTCGTCCAGAATATGAGGGAGTTCATGGATGGTGAGCAATGAACCCGGTTTGTAACCTGGCGTCTCTTGAATACTTCCTTCTCTAGACGGCAAAGCGTCGATTGATGGTGTCCGGGAAGACCTCAGTACGTTTTATTTTTGACGATGAGCTATCTCCGTGTCTGACTGAGCGCTAGTAATCCTTCATCAAATTGCGAGTGACATGAGCAAGTTGAGACGTTAGTCATCCCCATGTTGGCATTACATGTTGGAAGTGCTGAGAGTAACTGGCAGGTGACGAGTTGATGAGTAAGATTCGAAGTTGGCTGGCTCCTCCAGACCCATGGAAGAATTACAATATCGGTCGCGAATCACGGCACAGCGAAACTGGGGCATGGTTCGTTAACAGCAGCATGCTCTCCGAATGGAAAGCATCTGGACCGAGTTCACTACTCTGGATACACGGGAAACGTTGGTTTACAGCCCATCCCTTGATCTTTCGCAGTATCTGATAGGATATTTGTTTCATAGCTGGCGCTGGCAAGAGTGTGCTTTGGTACGCTGTCCCTTCGGTATTTCGTCTTGATAACTTACGCTGGTGACCAGTTCCACACTCATCGAGGGGATCGAGGACATGCAAAAGTCCGGGCTGGCGTCACTCGCCATGTTTTACTATGACTTTAGGGAGAAAGAAAAGAAGGACCTTCGTGGCCTACTCTCATCGGTTCTCTTTCAGCTTTGCAAGCAATCCTGCTCCTATCATACTATCCTTTCCACATTTTATTCGACATACGACGATGGTGCTCGAAGCCCTAACAACGACGAACTTGTTCGGTGTTTAAAGGACTTGTTGAAGCTTTCGGCGCAGGCTCCTGTTTATCTGATTGTAGATGCCTTGGACGAATGTCCGAACACATCTCTGCCGTCTAACCGTGACCAAGTCTTAGGGCTCTTAGAGGACCTCGTCGACTCAAAATTCCCAAACCTCCGCATCTGCGTCACCAGCCGACCCGAGACCGACATCAAGCCTATTCTTGAGACCTTGACTTTCCGTTCTGTTTCTTTACACGACGAGAGCGGACAAAAGGAAGACATCGAGAACTACATCAAGTCGATTGTAAACACGGACAGAAGGATGCGAAGGTGGACACCGGTGCACAAGCAACTTGTGATTGATGTTCTGACAGAAAGAGCAGACGGGATGTAAGGCATTTATACTGGATTTCTTCATGACACTCATCCACACGTCATAGGTTCCGATGGGTGCATTGCCAGCTAGAGTATCTTGCTAGGTGCCTCCCGGGGCGTATCCGACATGGGCTAGATGAATTACCATCGACACTTGATGCTACATATGAACGGACGTTGAACGAGATCGACGGCATAAACTGGGAATTTGCACGACGGCTCCTGCATTGCGTCGCAGTGGTTTCCCGCCCGCTCCGAGTCGAGGAACTGGCGGAGTTCCTCACATTTGATTTCAATGCGGGACAGATTCCGAAATATCGCAAGGATTGGCGGCTCGAAGATCCAGTAGATGCGGTGCTGTCAACATGCTCCACACTGCTTTCCCTTGTCAGCGCCGGAGATTCCCAAGTAATACAATTTTCACATTTCTCGGTCAAGGAGTTCTTGACCTCTGCCCGCTTTGCCGAAAAGCACAACGTGATTTCCAGCCGCTACCATGTTTCTATGACACCCGCTCACGCGCTCGTTGCCAAAGCATGTCTTGGTATTCTACTACACCTCGACAAAGACATCACCAGAGATACGCTTCCAAAATTTCCTCTGGCCGAATACGCTGCAGAACACTGGTTCGAGCATGCCCGTTTTGAGGGTGTGTCAGAAAATGCAGAAGAAGGGATGTCACAGATGTTCGACCGGAGAAAACCACATCTTGTGGTTTGGCTCTGGATATACGACCCAACTATTCCTTCGTGGAGTCGAAAAGAATCGACAAATTCACGGTGGCCACCCCTTGGAACTCCGTTACACTACGCCGGGTTTTGTGGCCTATACAATGTCGCGAAAGTCCTCGCCATTGAGTATCCACAGGACGTGAATTCTCGGAGCTTCATTGACGAGAAAACGCCATTGCATCTAATTTCACAAGTGGGTCATATAGATGTAGCCCGGCTCCTCATCGACCACGGCGCCGATGTGGCAGCCCAGAGCAAGGACGGAACGACTCCGCTGCATCGGGCATCCAAAGGTGGTCATGTGGATCTGGCCCAGCTCCTCATCGACCATGGCGCCGACGCATCAGCCCAGGACGAGGATGGGACGACACCGCTGCATGGGGCGATCTTCCGGGGTCATGTAGATCTGGCCCGGTTGCTCATCGAACACGGCGCCGACGCGACAGTCCAGAACAAGCATGGGACTCTGCTGCATGGCGCATGCTCCTTCTGGGGTGGTGTGGATCTGATGCGGCTCCTTATCGAGCATGGCGCCGACTCGACTGCCCAGAACGAGGACGGGATGACTCCGCTGCATGAGGTGTCCTTCTTCCGGGGTGATGTGAATTTGGCGCGGCTCCTCATCGAGCACAGCGCTGACGTGGCAGCCCAGAGCGAGGACGGGACGACTCCGCTCCATCGCGCGTCCAAAGGGGGTCATGTGGATGTGGCCCGGCTCCTCATCGAGCACAGCGCCGACACGGCAGCCCAGAGCAGGGACGGGATGACTCCGCTCCATCGCGCGTCCGAAGAGGGTCATGTGGAGGTGGCCCGGCTCCTCATCGAGCACGGCGCCGAGGCGGCAGCCCAGAGCAGGGACGGGACGACTCCGCTGCATCGCGCGTCCTTCCGGGGTGATGTGAATCTTGTCCGGCTCCTCATCGAACACGGCGCCGACCCAGCAGCCCAGAGCAAGCATGGGACGACTCCGCTGCATCTTGCGTCCAAACGGGGCCATGTGGATGTGGCCCAGCTTTTCATCGAGCATGGCGCCAACCCGGCACCTTTGCCACATATTTAGCAGCTGAATCACCAGTGAGGTCTGAACACACAACCTGGCCAAGCCGAGGATTGCATGGGCCAGTAATTTACTACTTGCGTATGCCATAAATATCAAAAACTGCAAGGGGGCAAGGAGGACGCAAATCGTTGCAAGTCGGCATGAGACATGGGACCAGTAGTGGGCCGACACAGGCGGATTACATGTGTCTGAGTACTTAGGCGATGACAATAGGATCTCCTATCCGTACTCTATGGTAGTGGTAGTTCGAGCTATGCCTGAATTAAATGACATTGGTAAATTCGCTGCTATCTGGCACTTGTAGAGATAGCAATTCGTTATACTGAGATGAAGTGCTTTCCATCAGAACCCCTAACCCCAGTCTCGGGTCGTTCACTAACTTCATGTCTTCCATATACCAAAATCAGATCTTCAAAACCGACGGAACGCCAGACAAAGAGAGTAAAGTTTGAAGGACAGTCCACTAAACTAGAGAGAAAGCTCTCCAATTCTGTTCTGGATATAGCCCGTAATACAATACAGCATCCAAGGCCAGTATGTGCAAAGTAGATGGCTCGGCGGCGGATACACAGCGATCTCTTGACGAAACCAGGAGCTGCTGGCTTGACCTCAGAAAACGAGCAGGAGTCCTCACTACCAGTGACCTGGGTTGGACATGGGAATCGGTGCGCTGTGTTATAAACCCTCCCAGAATTTCCTACTCAATGGCTGTTCAGGGTCAAAGCAGACGATACGATAAAAGCCTGTCACTGCTGTATGACAGAAATGAGCAACATTGTGGGGATATCACATGTGGCGACATACGACTTGAAAGGGGGTTGATTGACATGCATGACCCTTGCGGATGGTGAGATGAGCCATCTGGACGAACCTATGCCTGAAAAAGATGCAAAAAGGGAGCGAGAATTGCATTCAGAAACGTAGAAACGGACGCAGCGAAGAGGGACTTGAAGGAGTGGTGACTGGTGGCCGTAAACATTCGATTATGTAATTTGGATGACAAAAAACGAAAATGGTACATCCGTGCAGCTGAGTCGCGTCTCCGAAAGTCTCAGTCTGATGAGTTGGTTGGCTTGTTCCCGTACCTCTTTTCACCTTCTCAACCCTACACGACGCCAGTTTTCATTTTCGTTCCGACTACGCTTTCCCCGCGACCTATCGGTACTACCCCGCCTGCGCAATGCACGCCTACAATCGGGAACCATCCAGTCCGGCTTGCTCGTCTAAATGGTGATGTCATGCGATCAGATGTCATGTTCTGAGGGAAGAAGAGAGCGTGAGTAGCACACTCAACATGAGAGCGTACATGCCCGGCAAGATTCGTCGCTCCACCTCCACGCCAAAGCCAGCCATGTGCAAATGTGTGTACACTCCACCTGGCGATCGAGCTATAGCATCGGGCGGCAGGGAGACGTGCAACCCATACCTGACGCCGTCATAGCGTGCGAGGTTGCTGTTCGCCTCTGCGCTGGCGATGACATAGTACGCGCTCAAGGCATAGGTGGTGTTTGGAAGGGAAACGGGGAGCACAGTCGTGCCGTGATCCTTGAGGGTTCAAACGATGCAGCGGAAGGGATATATGATGGAACTGTCGAGCGAAGCCGGAAAGTATTCCTGTGTATCTGGATGGGGTAAGTGGGTCGAATGGAGAGAGACTAGCGAATGGCGAATGTACTTGAGGGATTGCAATGTGAAGATTCCTGAGGGATCCTGAACCCCAGGACGCCCATTCTGCCATGTGGTCCGAGCACAACTCTCAAGCTTTTTCACGCGTCATTGGCCGGGTAGCAGTGGGACCCCCCTCGTCAGACTCAGAGAGAACGTCTTGGTCCTGCGATCAATGAAAAAGTCTGAGAGAAAGGAACTACAACGAACTGAATACTTTGGAGGTAGAGGTGACATCCTTTCCAATGATTCAGGGCTGCCCGCAAATGATACTACGCCCCATCTTTGGAGACCGCCGTCCATACACCTTATCACAGAGTCAGTCAGGACGCTTACCTGCTGATCAATCCATAAGGCTTGAGCCCGACGACACCGCAGTAGGAGGCCGGAAGCTGGACTGATCCACCCGTATCTGTTGCGAGGGCCCTGCGTGTATGGAATTAACAGAGTAGGAGCACGCATGACCAAACCCTGGCGGGCATGAGACGCTTATGCATCACACATCCCCATGGCGACTGCTGCACCGCTCCCGCCCGACCTGCCTCCAGCCGAGCGACGCTCGCACACATCCCAATCAACTACGCTTGACTGATGTTGGAATGGGGTGATGACAGGCCCGTGTATCGAATGGACGTTCAGAGATCTAGACCACTTGGTGGATGAGCGGCCATGTGTGAAGAAACGTCGAGAAGAGATGGTTGGTTACCCCATGCCAAATTCGTCACAGACTCACAGTTTGTCTTTCCGATGATCATTGCGCCAGAGACGTCCAGCAGGTGGATGACAGTCGCGTCGAAAGGTGATTGGAAGTCTTCAGTGATCGAGTAATGCAAGGGGTCAGTCAGCATTCGGGCATTGGGGCAGGAGGTGAGCGCCGGTGAGCGTTCATTTTCTTCGAAGCATGGCAGAAGAGCACGTTGTGAACATATTTTTGGCGCATACGTTGTCATTGATTGCTACTGCCATACCGTTCAACTGTCGGCATGAAACAGTAGTCGGGTCGTCCCGGACCACGTATATGAGTGCGTTTACACTGGCGTTTTTATCTTTAACAGCACGCCACCACGAAAACTGTGTTGCTGTAGTGGAGAGGAAACGAGATGAGAGGCTATGAGGGCAGAGTATCGTTCTTTGTTGTCATAGATATAGTCGCATGACCTTGGACTCCCTTTGTTCCCTCTGGTCCGCTTTGCAACATTGGTTGTGTCCCACTGTCCACCGACTTTATTTGTGAATAAATAAACACAAATACTGTGATTGGTTGATTCGTGGGACTACTAAACAAGGCCGATCCGCACCACGGCAGGGGCGTCCTATTTATTTTACATGTTAACCCTCTTCTTCCAAATTACTGTAGCCAGTTGTGAATTGGATCTTCGAATGGGAGATCCTGAAATAATCAGCCACTACAGTATACCTTACCATGACCTTGTTGTCTCTCATTCGTGTATATAACACCCTACAATCATTTACTTCGCATCCTTGTCGAAATGTGATTTTCTCAGTGCCCCTGGTTCCTGTCTGACATCTCTATATACTACAGTCGAACTTCTCTTAACCCATACCCCTCCGTCACAACTTTGAGCTATGGGTTATCAAGGGGTATGGGCTTTGGGGGTGTCACTACAGCCTAAAACTCAAGTTTGTAACTGAAAGAATGTATGGGATTTGAGGGGTTATGGGTTCTCAGAGGTATGGGTTAAGAGAAGTTCGACTGTATACAGTAACCTTGTTGGACTCGGAGCGTCGACGCTTTCAATCTCCCTCCAGGCCTTCATAGCTTCATCCCTGATCATCTCACTCTGTCCAAGGGATGACCGACGTCTTTACCCTTGCATCTCTAACTACGAAACTCATCATCCAAGGCAATTCGACCCCGCTACGACTTCGCGCCGGACAATTTCAAGCACTCACCTTATTGGGCGGATATGTAAGACATCGATGAGGCAGTGCAACTCATCTTCACCATAAACCCCACCGTGACGTGTCCCGCTCTCGCTATCATTTCCTCGCAGCTAGCAAATCCCACTCCTAAAGACATCACTGCCCTACTCGTGGTATGGCTCACCTATCGGAATCCGTTCCCTTTCAAGCCCTTTTCGGGCCTGCCTTGCAGGCATATGAGAAAATGGCAGGCGTCTCTTTGGCACAACATCCGCTCGCCATCAAACTTCAGAGGTGCGACTCAATCGAGGCCATTTCCAGCCTTTTGCAAGATCAAGCACAGGCATTCAGTCATTTGCAAGGAAGCGACAAAATCATGAATTCCCTGAAGACAATTGTATCAATTTTATCCAAACTTTCATCCGCTGCCTCCCGCTCCAATGCCTTTGGCCTGGTACGTCAGAAGCGGCTCATGGCATGTCTCACACCCCTGACTTTTATTTACAGACATTCCCATCTGCGAAGGCGATACAGGCTTGTCTGGCTATCCTGCTCGACGTATGTCTCATCATCGAGTTCATATATAGATGGCCCGGTGACGTCCGTGTGATTCAGTCGGCCAAGGGCATGATATCAGACTGCGACGCGCTCGTCGACTTGCTCGAGTCGATCGAACACATCCTAAACCGGCTCGATATCTATACACGAATCCCTGCTACGCCCGCAATGGACGAGATAATGGCCAAGATTCTGGTAGAGCTCATCTCCACGCTCGCTCTGGTGACAGAAGAACTCAAGCAGCGACGATCAGGTGAGTCTGTTCTTGCCGACGTTTTACTATGCTCAGCACCACGCAGTCAAATTTGTAAAGAATTTTTTCAAGGAGAAGGACATCGGGGCAGTGCTGGATAGACTTGACCGACTGACTCAAGACGAGGCCCGGACTACTGCAGCTCATACGCTCGCTATTGTCCACGGACTTGTCCAGAATATGAGGGAGTTTATGAATGGTGAGCAATGAACTCGATTTGTAATCTAGCGTCTCTTGAATACTCTTTTCTCCAGACGGCAAAGCGTCGATTGATGGTGTCCGGGAAGACCTTAGTACGTTTTATTTGCGACGATGAGCTGGCTCCGTATCTGACTGAGCGCTAGTAATCCTTCATCAAATGGCGAGCGACATGAACAAGTCGAGACGTTAGTCACCGCCATATTGACGTTACTGCTTGGAAGTGCTGAGAGTAAATGGCAGGTGACAAGTTGTTGAGTAGGATTCGGAGCTGGCTGGCTCCCCCAGATCCGTGGAAGAATTACAATATCGGTCGCGAATCACGGTACAGCGAGACCGGGGCATGGTTCCTTGACAGCAGCACGCTCTCCGAATGGAAAGCATCTGGACCGAGTTCACTACTCTGGATACACGGGAAACGTTGGTTTACCGCCCATCGCTTGTTCCTTCGCAATAACTGATAGGTTACTCGTTTCACAGCTGGCGCTGGCAAAAGCGTACTTTGGTACGTTGTCCCTTCTGTATTTCGTCTTGGTAACTTACGCTGGTAACCAGTTCCTCAATCATCGAGGGGATCGAAGACATGCAAAAGTCCGGCCTGGCATCACTTGCCATGTTTTACTATGACTTTAGGGAGAAAGAGAAGAAGGACCTTCGTGGCCTACTCTCATCGGTTCTCTTTCAGCTCTGCAAGCAATCCTACTCCTATTATACTATCCTTTCCACATTTTATTCGACATACGACGATGGTGCTCGAAGCCCTAGCAACGACGAACTTGTTCGGTGTTTAAAGAACTTGTTGAAGCTTTCGGCGCAGGCTCCTGTTTATCTGATTGTAGATGCCTTGGACGAATGTCCGAACACATCTCTGCCGTCCCACCGCGACCAAGTCTTAGGGCTCTTGGAGGACCTCGTCGACTCAAAACTCCCAAACCTCCGCATCTGCGTCACTAGCCGACCCGAGACCGATATCAAACCTATTCTTGAGACCTTGACTTTCCGTTCTATCTCTCTACACGACGAGAGCGGACAAAAGGAAGACATTGAGAACTACATCAAGTCGATCGTAAGCACGGACAGAAGGATGCGAAGATGGTCATCGGTGCACAAGCAACTTGTGATTGATGTTCTGACAGAAAGAGCAGACGGGATGTAAGGCATTGATACTGGATTTCTTTATGAGACTCACCCACACGTCGTAGGTTCAGATGGGTGCATTGCCAGCTCGAGTACCTTGCCAGGTGCCTCCCGGGGCGTATCCGACATGGGCTAGACGAATTACCATCGACACTCGATGGGACATATGAGCGCACGTTGAACGAGATCGACGGCATAAACTGGGACTTTGCGCGACGGCTCCTGCATTGCGTCGCAGTGGTTTCCCGCCCACTCCGAGTCGAGGAACTGGCTGAGTTCCTCGCATTTGATTTCAATGCGGGACAGATTCCGAAATATCGCAAGGATTGGCGGCTCGAAGATCCTGTAGATGCTGTGCTGTCAACATGCTCCACATTGCTTTCCCTTGTCAACGCCGAAGATTCCCAAGTAATACAATTTTCACATTTCTCGGTCAAGGAGTTCTTGACCTCTGCCCGCTTTGCCGAAAAGCGCAACATGATTTCCAGCCGGTACCATGTTTCTATGACACCCGCTCACGCGCTCGTTGCCAAAGCATGTCTTGGTATCCTATTACACCTGGACAAAGACATCACCAGAGACACGCTTCCGAAATTTCCTCTGGCCCAATACGCTGCAGAGCACTGGTTCGAGCATGCCCGTCTTGAGGGTGTGTCAGAAAATGCAGAAGAAGGGATGTCACAGATGTTTGACCGGAGAAAACCACATCTTGCGGTTTGGCTCTGGATATACGACCCAACTATTCCCTCGTGGGAGCGAAACGAAACGACAAATTCACCGTTGACACCCCTTGGAACTCCGTTGCACTACGCTGGGTTTTGTGGCCTAAACAATGTCGTGAAAGTCCTCGCCATTGAGTATCCACAGGACGTGAATTCTCGGAGCTTCATTGGGGAGGAAACGCCTTTGCATCTAACTTCACGAGTGGGTCATATAGATGTGGCCCGGCTCCTCATCGAGCACGGCGCCGATGCGGCAGCCCAGAGCAAGCACGGGACAACTCCGCTGCATTGCGCGTCCGAAGGGGGTCATGTAGATGTGGCTCGGCTCCTCATCGAGCACGGCGCCGACGCGACAGCCCAGAGCTCGTACGGGACGACGGCATTGCATCAGGCGTCCGAACGGGGCCATGTGAATGTGGCCTGGCTCCTCATTGAGCACGGCGCCACCGCAGCAGCCCAGGACAAGGACGGGAGGACTCCGCTGCATGAGGTGACTTTCCGGGGTGATGTGGATTTGGCCCGACTGCTCATCGAACATGGCGCCGACGCGACAGCCCAAAGCAAGCACGGGACGACTCCGCTGCATGGGGCGTCCTACCGAGGTGATATGAATCTGGCGTGGCTCCTCATCGAGCACGGCGCCGACTCGACAGCCCGGAGCAAGGACGGGACGACCCCGCTGCATAAAGCGTCCGACTTCTGGGGTGATGTGAATCTGGCGCGGCTCCTTATCGAGCATGGCGCCGACTCGACAGCCCAGAGAAAGGACGGGACGACCCCGCTGCATGAGGCGTCCTTCAACCGGGGTAATGTGAATCTAGCGCGGCTCCTCATCGAGCACGGCGCCGACGCGACGGCCCAGAGCAATGACGGGACTACTCCGCTGCACCGCGCGTCCGAAGGGGGTCATGTAGATGTGGCTCGGCTCCTCATCGAGCACGGCGCCGACGCGACGGCCCAGAGCAATGACGGGACGACTCCGCTGCATCGCGCGTCCGAACGGGGTCATGTAGATGTGGCTCGGCTCCTCATCGAGCACGGCGTCGACGCGACGGCCCAGAGCAATGACGGGACGACTCCGCTGCATCGCGCGTCCGAACGGGGTCATGTAGATGTGGCTCGGCTCCTCATCGAGCACGGCGCCGATACGGCAGCTCATGTCAAGGACAGGACGACTCCACTGCACCGCGCATCCGAAGGGGGCTATGTGGATGTGGCCCGGCTCCTCATCGAACACGGCGCCGACGTGGCAGCCCGGAGGGAGGACAGGACGACCCCGCTGCACCGGGCGTCCGACCAGGGTCAAGTGGATGTGGTCCGGCTCCTCATCGAGCATGGTGCCGATGCGACAGCCCAGAGCGAGGATGGGACGACTCCACTGCACCGGGCGTCCGACCGAGGTCATGTGGATGTGGCACGGCTCCTCATCGAGCACGGCGCTGACACGGCAGCCCAGAGCGAGGACGGGACGACTCCGCTGCATCGTGCGTCGTACGGGGGTCATGTGGATGTGGCACGGCTCCTCATCGAGCACGGGGCAGACACGACAGCCCAGAGCGAGCTTGGGCGGGCCCCGCTGCATGAAGCGTCCTCAAATGATCATGTGGATGTGGCCCGACTCCTCATCGAGCATGGCGTCGACGCAGCAGTCCAGAGCAACGATTGGACGACTCCGCTGCATGAGGCGACTTTCCAGGGTCATGTGGATCTTGCCCGGCTACTTATCGAACACGGCGCCGACGCGACAGCCCAGAGCAAGGACGGGACGACTCCGCTGCATGAGGTGTACTTTGGGCGTCATGTGGATGTGGCGCAGCTTCTCATCGACCACGGCGCCGATGCGGCAGCCCAGACCAAGGACGGGATGAGTCCTCTGCATCGCGCGTCCTCCCGGGGTTGTGTGGTTCTGACGCGGCTCCTCATCAAGCACGGCGCCGACGCAGCAGCCGAGTTGTCGGACGGGACGACTCCGCTGCATTGGGCATCCGAATGTGGTCGTGTGGGGGTGGCCCGACTCCTCATCGAGCACGGCGCCGACGCGGCAGCCCAGAGCAAGGACGGGACGACTCCGCTGCATGAGGCGTCCGAAGGGGGTTATGTGGGCCTTGCCCGCCTCCTCATCGAACACGGCGCCGACGCGGCGGCCCGGAGCAAGGACGGGACGACTCCGCTGTATCGTGCGTCCGAAAATGGTCAAGTAGATGTGGCCCGGCTCCTCATCGAGCACGGCGCCAACGCGGCAGCTCAGAGCAAGGACGGGACGACTTTGCTGCATCGGGCATCCTTCCGAGGTAATGTGGGCCTTGCCCGGCTCCTCATCGAGCACGGCGCCGACCCGGCAGCTCCGAGCGAGCACGGGACGACTCCGCTGCATCGCGCGTCCGAAGGGGGTCATGTTGATGTGGGCCGACTCCTCATCGAGCACGGCGCCGATGCAGCAGCCCAGAGCAGGGACGGGACGACTCCGCTGCATCGCGCGTCCTTCCGGGGTGATGTGAATCTTGTCCGGCTCCTCATGGAACATGGCGCCGACACAGCAGCCCAGAGCAAGCATGGAACGACCCCGCTGCATCTTGCGTCCAAACGGGGTCATGTGGATGTGGCCCAGCTTTTCATCGAGCACGGCGCGAACCAGGCACCTCTGCCACATATTTAGCAGCTGGATCACCGGTGGGGTCTGAACACACAATCCGGCCAAGCCGAGCATTGCATGGGCCAGTAATCTACTGGTTGCGTATGCCATGAATATCAAAAATTGCAAGGGGCAAAGGAGGACGCAAATCGTTGCAAGTCGGCATGAGACATGGGACCAGTAGTGGGCCGACACAGGCAGATTACATGTATTCGAGTACTTAGGCAATGACAATAGGATCTCCTATCCGTATTCTATGGTAGTGGTAGTTCAAGCTACGCCTTAATTAAATGACATTTGTAAATTTGCTGCTATCGGGCACTGATAGAGAATAGAGATAGCAATTAGTTATACTAAGATGAAGTGCTTTCCATCAGAACCCCTAACCCCAGTCTCGGGTCGTTCACTAACTTCATGTTCCAAAATCAAATCTGGAAAAACGACGGAAGGACAGGCAAAGAGAGTAAAAATTGAAGGATAGTTAAACCAGAGAGAAACCTCACCCATCCTGTTTTGAATATAGCCCGTAATACAATACAGCATCCAAGGCCAGTAAGTGCAAAGTCGATGGCTCGGCGGCGGATACACTTAGCAATCTCTTGATGAAACCAGGCGCTGCCGGCTTGACCCCAGAAAAGGACCTGCTCAATGGCTGTACAGGGTCAAAGCAAATGATGCGATAAGAACCTGTCACTGCTGTATGACAGAAATGAGCAACATGCTGGGGATATCACATGTAGCGACATATGACTTGAAAGGGGATTGATTGACATGCATGACCCTTGCGGATGGTAAGATGAGTCTGGAGCCTGAAAAACAAGGGAGCGAGGATTGGATTCGGAAATGCAGAAACGGAAGAGGGAGACTCGGAGGAGGGGCGGGCTGTAAACATTCGATTATGTAATTCGGATTACAGAAAACGAAAATGGCACCCATCCGCGCAGCCGAGTCGCGTCTCCGAAGTCTCAGTCTGATGAGTTGGTTGGCTTGCTCCCGTACCTCTTTTCACCTTCTCAACCCTGGACGACGCCAGTTTTCTTTTTCGTTCAGACTACGCTTCCCTCGCGACCTATCGGTACCACCTCGCCTGCGCAATGCCCATCTACAATCGGGAGCTGTCCCATCTTTCCGAGAGCAAGTCGCTCGCTCGAGCCCCGTGCCGTGTTTTGCAGACGCAGTCAGGCATCCGGAGATAGGGAAGCATATCATAGTGCGTCAAATGGATACCCCATAAACCCGTTCCCCCCTTGGTTCAACCGTCTCTGTCGTAGTTTGTGCTTGGTGCTTCGGCGCTCGTGTATGTCGTCGCTGCCCACAACACCAACGTCGAGACGAACTTCTGGGCAAGTTATCTCGTGGGTCAGAGGAGATGGAGTACGGCAGCTCCAACCACGGCTGACATGCGATTCGCGCAAGCACAGCTCCTTCTGAAGGTTCGGCAATTTCTACGCCATGTGCCGTCCATTGGGCTCACACTTAACCACTCTG
>Ga0307510_10000161_pt1 | contig 56175 bp, 37 predicted proteins | sample 12_EM_MG_FD_207224 | JGI IMG/M metagenome (GOLD analysis project Ga0307510, IMG submission 207224) | Populus trichocarpa ectomycorrhiza microbial communities from riparian zone in the Pacific Northwest, United States - 12_EM | ecosystem: Host-associated > Plants > Roots > Unclassified | place... | reverse complement strand
CCTCTACTTCAAGGTCAGCTCCTTCAACATGCTGAATTTGATTTTCTTGGGAACACTTTTGATGAACAAGCTGCTGCTGCTGTTTCTGAATGGCAAGCATTGCCTGAATTTGTTGCCGCCTCCTTAATTTTTCAATCTTTTCCTGAGGTGTCATTCTCTGGGGTTTCACTGGACAGTCAGCTAACTTGTTTATAGGATTTGCATTGCCTGAAGAAACTTCATGACCAGAAAGTTTAGGTCGATGATTAAATGACTAGAAATTTTGTTGGAAAGTCAGAAAACTTTAGCAGGATTCGCATTACCTGAAGAAACTTCATAACCAGAAGCTAAAGGTTGATGCTTAAAATCCCCAGACTGAATGTGGGACAACACAGGCATAGAATATGGAATTGTAATACTTCCGTATGCAGAAGGGGCCACAAATGGATTGGATATCTGCTGGTACTGCAACTGCTCGGAACCCTGTAGCTGCTTCTGTTGGCTGAGAATTGAAGGGGGAGAAGATTGCATAATTTGGGGTGCAAAATGATTCTTAAGCTGACAGGCTGGGATTCCAGATGAAGTCCAGTTTCCATAAAAATCTTGGGATGATTTCAGTTCACCTTTTTCTTCCAGTTTTTCCCGACCTTTCAAGATCTTCTTTTGCCTGTAAGTCTGGTCACAGAACTATAATAAATAGACAAATTACTTATAGAATAGATCAACGTTTTAACCATCTAGACCTGCAGGGGAGAGTGACTAAGGCACAGTTAGTATTTTAATTCAGTACATGGTTTGTAAGGATATATTCAATGTTATTTTTTTTTTTTAACTGTAACTTACGATCCAAAGGGCTTCTATTGTTCAGAATATATTGAGGTATTAGCTAAACTATGCCAAGGAAACAGAATTTGCATGTCCCTGGGAAGAGTGGATGTCATGCTAGAAATATAAGTAACTGATGCCTCCTGAATTTTCACATGTTATTCCTTTCTCCTTCCTACTAACAGAAAACCACACAATGGCTTTACTTTAGGCAATCGATATCATGGTTAAGTCATGGATTTGACATCCAGGATAACTTAATTGATGCATTATTGAAGTCATGACTAAATCATGTAAATCCATATTCACCCAACATCCAAGTTTATTCTCATTCCAAAAAATAAAACTAAAAATAATAGCAAGAAATATGGAGAGACGAAGAGGAATTTAAATAATATAATTTCTCTTTTCTGTCGCCATTTGCCATTCCAGATTAATATGTGGAAACCACACTGTATTAGTGAAAGGATCACAATATCAAGATTTTCCAACTTCAATTCACTGATATAACTTTTCTTGAATCCTGGACAAAAGAACTTAGAGCGTCAAAAGATCATAGCAGGATTCTAAAAAACAAAAATTGTATTTGGTGCTTATTGAGTCTAAAAGTTATCCTGAATGAAAAGGGGGGAAATCAGTAACATGTCTGGTTCAGTATCAAGATTTTGAAAATACCAAAAGGAAGAAAAAAAAAAGGTACCTTGTTTGCCAATTCATTTGGCAAAGCACCATTTTCTTCCGTCAGTTGAGAGTTAGCCGCCGTGTTCTTTCCCACAACAGCCAAATCTGTCTGCAAAAGCACAAAAAAATAAAATAAAAAATGCTAAGCTTCTCTCAGCTCCTGCACTTGAGCATGAGGCATTAATAAGTAAACTCATCACTGAAAATTGAGTAACTATACCTGCTCCTTCAGTATAGGCTTGTTTTCAGCTTCATCATATTCTACATGATCAAGGCTTGCCTGAGTATTCTGCAGACCATGAGATGCAGGATCGTTCATTTTTCCATACCCAAGGGTAAACAGCCGGTCCTCTTCTTGTGCATACTCTTCTCTCGAAGCCACAGATATTGGAAAGGGCTTTACCGGGCTGTTAGTTATATCTTTAGAAGAAGACCATAGCTCATCCGCATTACCAAGATTTACATTGCCAAATATTGGGTCATCATTGCTGCAAAATCACCACTTGTGAGGATATTGAGTCAGATGGTTATCACTGTTCTCCAACAAAATCAAGATAAAATATAAAACATAAGAACACAGTGAAGAACAGAAATGCAGGAAAGCCCTTCCACTATTGAACAAGCTCACCAATTCCTTACAAATCCAGTGCTGCTATATTACATTCTTTCTGCCATTTATACTTGTAATTGAGGATATTGTGCTGCTAAAAACTGGCTTCCTTCAGGTTCTTTTCCCAATTAACCAAATCAAGCCAAGGATCAAAAACCACAAATTTTCAAACAACTAGTCATTTTTTGTTAGTGTTGCTTTTAGCAGACAGCACTTATTTGGAAAAGGATATAGATCCAAAACAGAAGAAACTACATTTATTAAAAGAGTCTGGTTGTTTTTCCATCACAACAACACTCCTGTACTACATGATTCTTTTCTTCTGAAATGAAAATAGACAGTGAGCAAAATTATTTTGTTCGCGAAACTTTCAATTCACTTTCAGTAATAAGAAATTGTTCAAATTATCAGAATAATGAGATGTACAAGCTTCCATATCAGGGTGCTGCTGACCATCTTTCATTTAGGTGCAGAAAGTAAGAAATGGTAACTGTGCTTTACCTAAAAATTCGATCAAGATCATCAAAGCTTCCAATGCTAGCCCAGCCATAATCAACAAAATCACCTTGCTCTTTACCTTCATGGGAATTTTGAAAAATCTCAGTGTCCTTATCAAGATGATCTGTCTCCACATTAAAAAAAAAAAGGAATTAGAATGACAGCAGCATGTACTATGCTATGAAAACATCACCAACTCATCACCCTATCTACATTTTTTCCTTGTAATTGAAATCTCATCACCTGCTGATGAATCAAGTTTGGTAATGTCAGTTAAATTGTTAGAGATTGAAGTTTCCAAGGAATCCTGCTCAGTTTTGGCAGCATTAGATGAGGACAAGTTAGGCCATCGGTCTATGTCAAGTCCTAAGGAAGAAGTTCCTTCACTTGTGTCAACATTCGAAATGCTCTCCAGCTTTCTGCCATCAGTATCAACTTTAGCCCCAGGTGCCTTCTGCTCACTAGATTTAATGGTGCTAGCTTCTTCATTCGATTCCTTTTTCTTGCAATAATCTTCACTTGCCTCTGGATATGGCACGATATGGTCATCACTATCATCAGCCTCACCCCATATTATGTTCGTAAGCTGAAAGGATAGTGAGTAAGCATCATCACTAAATGTGGGATACATGAGAAGAATGAAACAGTCACAAGTTAATCTCTGGGTAACTTAGCAAGACTATTTTTCCCAACATAATATTCTGAATAATGCACTAATTAATCAGTTCAGTTCCTTGTAAGGTGTGCGTGGGCACATATGAGCACACATGTGTGTACGAGAGAGAGTTGCTAGTGTCAATGAGTTGGGAACAAAATATTTAATTGAGTCATGCAGAAAATACTAAAATGTTCTCAATTGTGTTAAAAATAAAATAGAAAGTAGAAGCCGTTGGCATGATTCATTTAAAATTTGCAACAAAATTAAAAAGAGAAAAGAAAATAAAAGGAGGAGATGGCCCAAAGCATGCTCTCAATAAGATGAAGTACGACCTAAAGCTTCATTGCATGTACAGAGCACTTTGGAAACTTCAGTCTGGACAAATAAACCAAGGCAAAGTATCTTCTTTTTGGAACTAATTTCTTCACAGTAAGATATAACATCTAACGCTACCTGCATCACTTTCTCAAGGTCCTCTCTGACTCGAATGATCATAAACCTTCTCAAATCCAATTTAAAGAAGATTCCCTTTCTCACTATTCGTTGGTATTATTTGACACCAAGTTCACAACCAAACTTCACCAATAAGTGTCACCGGAGAAAGAAACTTAGGTGCCCTAATACCATAAATAAAACCTATTCAATAAAAATTAGACAATATTTTATAGCTGTACATCTATAACCAAAGTAAAAGGCCAAAATTCAAAATATCCAAAAGAAATATTACCTACTTATATGCCAAAAATGGCTAAAACTCTGAATCCTGAAAATGTGAATCAAAGGTATCTCTAACTGATGCACCATCAGCAGTCTCCTATTTTGACTTGTGATTAATGACCTAGCAGTTCACTTCAACAACATCATTGAAAGGTCCCTAGTGAACATAAGTTTGAATTTCAGACCCAGCAAGAAGAAGTACATTTTCCAGTAGGCATGCATATCACCTTTTTATCAATATCCATGGAAGACAAACCAAGCAATATCAAGTTTTTTTCTGCTGGATATCCAATAAAAAATACCTCAAAGTGTGAGCATCTTTAAGGAGGATATCACATTGCACCCCATCAACTGATCCACAAAAAAATTTGCATCTTTCCATCAGTTCCAAGCTACTTTGTAAGGAAAAGGGAGGGAAGTGCCTTCAAAGATACCTTCTTCATAGCTTCTTTAGATATGAATCCACACGACTTTCGTAATCACTATGCGCAGCTTCTCTTATCATCACAAGCTCCATCTCTTTACGCATCCTAACTTCAATCGCCGAATTCTTCCCTCAGTTCCCAAGAAAAAATATATTCTTCCCTCCTCCAGCCCTTTCCCTACATGTTTTCACCAGCTTCGTAGCAATACGGCCCGTGAAAACAACTCCCAAATTAAAACACTTGAGAAGCTCTAATAATTTTCCACAAAGACCTACTTTTCTTATTATTTCTTCACTCTATGTCAGTGTGCCACATTCAAATACTACTGATCGATTCTTCCTCGTCACAACCACTCACTTTCCCCTAAATCCCATACCACAACCACTCCTTAATCTTCAACTAAATCAATATCTCTCATCACTTATGAAAACTCCATCTAATTTACAAATGAATCACACCATTTGAACACTTTGCCAATTCCTAATTCCTTCAAAATTTTAATCCATTAAAAAAAAAAAAACTGCAAGTCATGCTTTTTCACTTCAACACAGTTCTCCTTATAACCAATCTTCCAATATAACCATACTCTAAAACTAACCCATAATCCTAAAAAAAAAAACATTTCTTCTTCAAATTAGTCCTAAAAAACTTCAAAATACAAGTAACTATCCATTTTAAACAAGATCAGTGAAATCTAAAAGCAACCCACAAATCCAATTCACAAATCAACTGCATATTCCAAAATAGATAATGGAAAAAAAATGATTTAGTTACCTCTTCGTCGTTCCAATCAAACATAGCTAAAGAAACCAGAACAGATCACAAAACGAAAACCCAATTCACATATTATATCTTGAATTATCTCACACATCGCCAATCCTTCAAAACCTTCACCAAAAAAAGAAAAAAAGAAAACATTAACTTACGTTAAAACAAAAACATCAAAACCCCTTAACCCTAAAAACCAAACCAAGACAAAAACTTTACATGCAAAACAAGAAAACAAGAACCTTAACAGTTGTTAAAGAAGCAACCAAAAGAGTTTTCCAGAGACTGAAACAAGAGCATAAAAGAAAGGGAAAAGCCAAAGGGTTGTAGAGCACGTGAGAATCACGTGAGTTTGATTGGCTATTTGACTGACACGTGTGTTGACGACAGTATCTTAGTGTGTGGTTAGAATTTAAGGATAGATCTAATACTTGAACGTGATTGGTTAATTCGTGAGGAGTTTGATTTGAGTTTGATTTGGGTTGAATGTCATGTGAATTTGGAGAAATTTGGTAGGCAGGTCTAAGTTGTGGCTGTGGTTGCTTCGAGGGTTGGTTTCGCGCGTCGGTTTCTTGGGCCCATGTTGACCAAGTGGTGTTTTTTGGGATAGCCACGTTTTTGGATTTAAAAAAAAAACAGGAGAAGGATTATGAGAGTGGATTAATTATTAATTAGGTAATGATTGAGGATTAGGGTTTAAAGTAGGGGGTTAGGCCTTTTCACTCTTGACATAGGCCCTACGCATGTGATTTGTTGTTATTGTGCCATTTCATTAAATTCGTTCAAAATGTTTACAGACAAAAGATACCTATAAAATTTAAAAACGTTAGCTCTTTTTTCTTATTTTTTGAAAAAATTAAAATCTCACAACTAACCTATCCAAACATTGTTATAAAATCTAGGTTGCTCAATGGGTCAATTTGGATCCTATTATTGTCTTCAAAGTTGCACTAGTTTAAGTTTAAAAAATTAAAAACAAATTAATTCATTTAAAAACCTGGTTTTGATCTATAACCTTGTCAACTTGATTTAAACTAAATTCTAATTTTTTTATATTTTAATATATTTTTTATAAAAAACATATATTTAAATTTGACGATTTTGATCAGTATTTCAACTTTACTTCATGTTAGATTTTATAACTACTTATCAAAATATTTTAAAAATCAATATAGGAATACTTCCTAAAAATTAAAAAAAAATAAGATTTAATTTTAAATAACATATGAAGTACTTGGATATATCTCATAAATTTAAAAACAAATAAAAAACATTTTCACATCTCCCAAAAGAAAGAGAGTTCAAACCATAGTTTTTAGACTCGGCTTGATGGGCGGTCCAGTCCAAGGCTTGGGTTCTAGATTTTGACCAGGTCATTCGGGTCAATTTTTTTTTAAAAAAATCAAAACAACGTCATTTTAGTAAAGAAAACAAAAAACAAAAGTCAACGGGTTGCAATCGGGTTTTGTTGAGTCAACCGGGTCGCCGAGTCAACCCATCAGGTCACACTGGGTTTTTCTTTCCCCTAGTTTTTTCTTCAACTCGACCTGGTTCCAACCCCGGGTTCCGGGTTAGCCTGCCGGCCGGACCGGATTTCAAAATTATAGTTCAAATACCCCTACTCATGAACGCAAGAAAGCAAGAAAATGACACTTGAGGATCGAGCTCAGTGGTCAACTGTGTGACTTGTTCCGCCCCCGTCCCGAGTTCGATCCTCTATGTGCACGCCTGTCACCCCCGCGGTGCCTTACCTGCTCATTGGGCTTGCAGGATGCTCAGTGGGTCGTGGGGAATAGTCGTGGTGCCCGCAAGCTGGCCCGGACACCCCACGATAATTAAAAAAAAAAAGCAAGAAAAGGACTAAAAATACCCTCATGGGGATTGTTAAGAATATAGAAATATAACTCAAAATCATGATTAATATATCACCTCGTTTATCTTCATATCAAATATATCCTAACGTGTGTAGACGGGCGTGAAGAATTAAGCTATATTCTAACATCCAAATTATCTTCTTTTTTTTTTTTATCTATTTTTGATTTGTACAAAATTCAATAATTTACGTGTCAATCACTTAAAACCCAATAAAAAATCCTTTAAAATACAAAAAATATATAATTTTGAAAAGAAAAAGGGAATTTCAATTATTCCTTGAAGCATAATTTAGACTATTATATATCATTGTAATCACAGTTATAAAATTTAGCCTGGAAATTTAATTTAAAAATCTGTCAATTTAAAAATAAAATAATTTAATTTAAATTTGGTTAACTTAGGAGGTTAATATGTAAACAGTTGACCCGACCAAAATTAAGTTGATTTTTAAAATAAGTAATGGAAAACAATATCATTTTGGCTTTATTTTAAGAAAAGGTTAATCCACCTGACCTAATCTGGTTCTAGAACAAGTTTAATTACATTGACTCCAATAATTAGCCTTGAACCCAGTTGTAGAAAAACGAAGAAGGGAAGTATAACAAAACTGGGCTGAGAGGCCTATGGACATTAAATTGATTCTAGTCTTTATTAATGGGCTTGAAGCCTCAGCATGAACACCGGAAAAACAGTAAAAAAAAATTTTTTAAAAAAAAAGAAAAGAAAAGGAGGAGTAAAAATCAACCACGACTCCACTGGGGATCGAACCCAGAATCTCTGGTTCCGTAGACCAGCGCCTTATCCATTGGGCCATGGAGTCTTTCATGCCGTTGTTTCGATTACTTTATTATATTAATAAAATGTACAATTCTACCTTCCCAGCCTGTACTAGAGACATCGATGTTGGCCAACAACTTCAACCACTTAATTTGAAAATGGTATCATGGATGTTGCTTCACGGCTAGGTCTTTACTGCTCATCATCAATATTTCCAATATCTTTTCCCATCTACACCATGAATTTACAGCAGTTAGGTTACTCGGGTAATTATGTGTGTCTATATATATATATATATATATATATATATGATTAATGTGGGTATCCGGACCAGCTTGCGCGCACCTCGACTAATCCCACGGGCTCTGAAGTTAACGACTATGTAAGCCTTCAGTAGCCTTGAGGTTTGTGAGACTCGAACCTAGGGCCTGACCAGTTGATCTACACCTCTCAAAGTTAATTATGTGTATATTTTGTAATGTTGGTAGTGGAAGATATTTTTTTAAAAAAATATTTTTTAATTGAAAATATATTAAAATGATGTTTTTATATATTTTTTATTTTATTTTTAATAATAGCACATTAAAACAATAAAAAAAAACATAAAAAAAATCAATTCAATAATTTTTTAGAAGAAGAACATTTTAAAAAATAGATTGAACAACAATAACAAACATACCATAACCATTACTTGTTCTTTGCGTTTTCCACATATTTGTTAAAAAATAAAAATCCTTTTTATTATCGACTGGGGTCGAGTGCTACATTTTTGTTTTTGAATAATCATCGAGAGTATTTTGAAAAGGCCAGAAAACCAATACTCAAAGTGAAATACAAGGATATGAAAAAAAAAAAAACAGACTTAGGAAAAAAAGGAAAAAAAATTGATCTACTACAGCAAACAACAAAAAGGCTGCCTAAGATTTTTTATTACATCACAATTTGATGTCATCAGAAGATCTTAAGAAGTCATTTCCTATATAAGTAAAGTTTGAATCCAGAGTATGCAACCAAATAGCAATCCGATGAAGGATGGTGGAGAAACAATCAAACAAGCTTATAGTTCCCCCCTCAAAAACAATTTTGTTCCTCAACAATCAAATACCCCAAGTAGTACTACTGGAAATTAGTCTCTAAGTTGATCTTTGAAATTTGCCTTGCATATTTTTCGGGCCACTGCAGAAGCAGCAAGTCAAGTGTTTTTGGTAAACAACATTGGATACTCCACCAATCCAAAACTTTCATCCAAACACTCCTAGAAAAGTTACAGTGTATAAAAAGGTGCTCTGATGTTTTCAAATCTGAGCTGCAAAAGACACATGGAGTTTGTGTGGCAGGCAAAACATTCCGGTGATGGAAAAAAGCTCCCGTACTAACTTTGTCATGGGCTTCCAACCAGAGAAACACCTGAACTTTCGGAGGGGCCTTTTTAATCCAAACATTGGCTTCAAAAACTCTATCATTTGTAGAGGAGATGTTATCAATTAGGGTGTAAAAGGACTTAACTGAAAAGTTTCCATTAAAATTACATGGCTATATAAGTTTGTCATCTTTTTCTTGCTGAAGGGATCAATGTGGTTCTTTCCATAGGTTTATATTCGTGTCTTTCATTAATTAGATGTACTGTTGAAATACAAAGAAATGGATACTTTTTAACTTTTTTTCCGTTCAAAATTCTATAGGATGCTATGATTTAGATTTGCAAAATTTTTAAATTCATCATTCATAGAATTCTATTACTAACTCAATAAAAACAATACAAGAATAAGTATTAGAAATGCATAATTTTTGGATCTCGACTAGTTTTAATTAAGAATAGACCAACAAAATTTAAGCTTATCTAATTGTCACATTAAAAATTATATTTTTTTTTAATAATAAGATCACACTGTGCAACTTTTATCTTTTCTTGAACTTAATTATGTATCATCAATCCATAAATATCACTACATGATCATACACATATCCAACTACGATAGATTCACAACTAACTCATGAGATCCACGCATGAATCACTTGGAATTTGAAAAAACAAAACAAAACAAAACATACAGATAGTTTCATTGATCGTTTCGCGCGGGTTTACCAAGGTAGAACTGCATGCAAAAGCTAGCATCAGAAGAGAAGAGAAGAAAAGACAAAACATTTTTGCTGTGGCATTCACATGTTCATGCATGTTTCCATGGACGGCAACTGCTGAGATCTGCAACCCAGTACTACTTGTAAATTCAAACCAGCTTTCCCACCTATCTCTTCACACGTTGCAACATTCTACTAGAAAAAAACACCAGAATTCACACGTTAATTATCCACCTGAAAATGACTCCCGGACACATAATCACCGTTTCTCTTCTCTCTCACTCTTTTCACTCTTTTTTTAGTCGTTGAAGGGTTAAAGATGTTGATAATTATATTTTCTTATTCTAGTTATTAAACATTAATTTATTCGGTGGATTAAATCGAGAAATTTACAACCCAAAACCTTATTTACTTTGAGTTTTAAATATATATTAACTCGGTAATTAAAATTTAATTAATGTTTTATGTTTTTAATAATTTAGCTGACTCTGCCAACCAAAACCTATTTAATTTTTTTTAGAAGAATAAAATAATATTATTTTATTAAAAATATTGAATGAAATTAACCCAATAATTTATATTTATTTCTGAGTTGATCTCCAGCCGGGTCTGAGTAGTATATATGCTATTATATATAACAAAATAATTAACGTAGCATAAAAGAAACAAAGTAATTAACGGCTAAACATGATACGTGTGACCCTGTAGGCAAGGCGATACTTTCAACACAGTATCATATGTTCTCTTGTATCTGTTTGCATGTATAAATAGGAAGCCAATGGTTGTATAATCTTTCACAATTCACTCACGTTTCTTAAGAGAAAGTACTCAAGAAAAATAAATTCAACAATGGCTAGCCTAATTGCTCCTGTCGACAGCCATGTTCCTAGTGAGGATGCCGAAGCCCTCTACAAGGCCTGTAAAGGTACTTCTCTCTCCTTTTCTTTCATACTATAATCATATATTATATGCTCTACATGCCAACAATTAAGAAATAATCATATATTATATACTCGACATGCCAACAAGTAAGAAACAATCATATAGCTGTTTGATTGAGAAACAATCACAACCAATATTTAAATTAAGAGAGGGTTAATTGGGAGGATTTCCTGTGTCTATAGTCCAACCTTAAAAACATACAGCTGCCTAACAGACAACTTAAATGTTAACATGCCTGAAAAAGATATTCTGTAAGAAATGGTAAAAAGTGGTTGTGCTGTAACAATCATGAGAAAATATTCTATGAAAAAGAGTAGTAAATATTTTACTTTAAGAGAAACAAAAGGCAGGGAAAGGGAAAAGGAAAAAAAGGGAAAGTATTAATGACAGTCTGATTTTCTTTGTCGTCAATTTTTTATTTGAAAGTGAAGAGGTTGGCGTGAATGATTTGTCAGCATGAGTTGTTCTTTCTGCTTTAATTTCTGGCAAAATATTTATAATTTTTGTGATGGGATGACACACCGGACTAAGTTATGCCTCATTAGGATACAAACTTGATGCATAAAACCAGGATAGAAAAATAAAAGTCTCTCTCCAAAGGAAAAAGAGAGAATAAATGTATTTTCTGCAATAACATAAAATTATAATTATTAAACTTGATTTAGTTTGACGAGCCGACAGAAATCAGGATATATCCTGAGGGGCTGGTCTAGCGGCATTTAAGTAGAGATTTAAGGGTTTGTTCACTTCAAGGTCTTAAATTTGAATTTCACTTGCATCAAATCTCTCGGGACCATTGGTTGCGGAGCTTAACCTTGTATAAAAGGCTGGTTTCAAGTAGTAGAGGTTTAGTTTGGTACGTGCAAGCTAGTTTAGGATACCATATGTTTTTTTTAAAAAAAATTAATCGAAATCTCATAAATTAATTTAGACTAGTTTTCGGTTAAATAGATCGAGTCAATATTATAATTTTTTTTAAAAAAAAAACTAAAAAACTTGTTCTTAATAAAAAGAAATTATTGATTGACTCGACCTAAATTTCTCTCTCAAGCTGGTACGACAACTATGCATAAAACTCTTGTGTGCCTGCACCAAAAATTTCCTCTCATTCACCCATTTTGCCTTCAAAAATGGTATGAAGAAAATATTCAATAACTCAAGCCAACCATGAAAGATAAGTAAGAATCTAATAGTGGAAAGCAGGTGGTCATGCTGATTAATGTATTCATAAAATTTACATAGTCCAAGAAATCATTTCATTACCACATTGTTTTCAACGTAAGAGTGTAAGAAAGTGGTACTATAAATATGAGAGTATGAACAAGTCTCCTTCACATTGAATTTTCTAGCTAAAGAGACAAAGAGAGTTAACTACAATGGCTACCCTTGTTGTTCCTGAAAATGTTTCTTATGCTGATGATGCACAAGCTCTCCGAAAGGCTTGCCAGGGTTAAGTTTACAAATCGTTCTATGTCTTGTATATGTACTTTCCTTTGTGTTTTTCACTAAGATAATTTGTACCCTTTTTTGTCAAAAGAAATCGGCTTCTGAGTTCATGTTTTCTTGTTTTGATCCTTGAATTTCATCAGGATCTTGCTCGCTTCTTTTGTGAAAAATCTTATCCAAATTGATGTTGTGATCATCAAGTGATTTTATGCAAAAGGAAATATCAAAACTGACAACGGAATTTGTCTCTGCTGTTTGTTTTTGCTAGGCTGGGGGACTAATGAGAAGGCTATAATTTCAATACTGGGGCATAGAAATGCTGCTCAAAGGAAGCAAATCAGGCTAGCTTATTCAGAATTGTTTCAAGAAGATCTTGTCAAGCGTCTCGAGTCTGAGCTCAATGGAGACTTTGAGGTAATTGTCAGTATCATGGTTATGATAACACAAACTTTATGTTTATACCAGTCTTATCTGTCAGAGGCAGGGCACATTTGTTAACGGGTCTTGTTCAATCAGTTGTGTTTTGCAAGAGATTTGATGCATATTAACGTTTAATCATAGTCATTATGTTCTTTCCAACCCAAGGATTGTTGCAGAATGGGATGGAGTGTGATTGCCGGTTTATATATATGCCTGTGATGCTAATTAAGTTTCATAAATTTGTGAACATAGAAAGCTGTGTATCGATGGGTATTGGATCCAGAAGACAGAGATGCAGTGTTAGCAAATGTGGCTATCAGGAAATCTGGCGATTACCATGTGATTGTAGAAATTGCCTGCGTCCTATCTTCAGAGGAGCTCTTGGCTGTGAGGAGGGCTTACCATGCTCGGTACAAGCATTCCTTGGAAGAAGATCTTGCGGCCCATACCACCGGTGATATCAGGAAGGCATGTTACAATCATTGATATATTGTGATTAGGCCATTCACAATTGCCTGATGGTTTGTTATGATCATTTTGCAGCTCTTGGTTGGATTAGTGACAGCTTTTAGGTATGAAGGAGATGAGATTAATACAAGATTGACCAATTCAGAAGCTGATATTCTTCATGATGCAATCAAAGACAAGGCTTTTAATCATGAAGACGTCATTAGGATCCTGACTACCAGGAGCAAAGCACAGCTCATGGCAACTTTCAACCGCTACAGAGATGATCATGGCTCTTCCATCACCAAGGTACAGAAAAAAAGAAGTTCAATAGCTTGCTTCTAGTTACCAAGTTAAATGTTTATAGTTGCAAGTTGTCGTGAGGAGCACTGTGAATGCCTCCAAGTTTCTTTTCGCTTCCGAGGCCTGTAACAGAAGCTTTAACTCTGAAAACAGAACTTCCATCTACAAGGTTGAGTCTGATTACAAAAATGAAGCATTAATGGTCATTTTTGTTTAATAGGACTTACTAGATGAGCCTGCTGATGAGTTCAAAACAGTGCTCCGTACAGCCATTCGATGCCTCAACGACCACAAAAAGTACTACGAAAAGGTGAAATTGTTTACACTGTTGCCTTAAATTTCATAAATGAAAGTTCAATGGGCTAAAACATTGTTGCCTTCTGCTTAGATTTTGCGCAATGCCATAAAAAAGGTTGGGACAGATGAGGATGCACTCACTCGTGTGATTGTCACAAGGGCAGAGAAGGACTTGAATGATATCAAGGAGATCTACTACAAGAGAAACAGTGTGCCCCTTGATCAGGCAGTTGCCAATGACACTTCTGGGGATTACAAGGCTTTCCTCCTTGCTCTGCTTGGAAAGGAGGAATAGTTTTGTTCTTCTTTCAGCGTTTCAGAGTTTTCAGTCACAATTCAATAATGGTTTCTTATGTAGAACTTTCTTGCTGTGAGTCTTTTGTTTTCTGTGGTCATGTTCTTGAGTTCCTACCTGGTGTGACATTATGTAATCCAATGCTATGTTATCTGCAGTTGAGTGTTTCTCTAAGTGGCTGCCTGTTGGCATATTCAGACCAAGTTTCATTGAGGCACTATAACTCTAAGCTTCCATTTGAATCATCTTTCCCTAAAAATTTAAGTCAGGGGCTAATTGGTTACAAAATACCCTGACCTTCAAGTAACAGAAGATTAGTCCCTGATTTTTTTCTTTTACCATGATCTTGATCCTAAATCTATTTTTTTTTCAACAATGTAGTCCTTCCATTCAATTTTCCATCTATCTATCAGCATGTGTGGTCACGTGACCGTGTAGAAGGATGACACGTGTGCCTCCCGTGTGGTCAAATTTGATGGAAGGACTACATTGATGGATAAAAAATAGGTTCAGACCTAAATCAGAATACAAAAAGGTTAGGGACTAATCTCCTGTTGACAGAAAGTTCAGGGTAGTTCTTAACCGATTAGCCTTTATGTCAAGCATCAATTTAACTCATGGCCACTGCAGGGATTGCAGAAGCAAGCAAAACATTTCCAGCTATAAAATCCAATACCCATCTAGATCAAATAAATATGATGGAGCGGTAAGCAAAAATTTGCCCACATGTATTGTTGCCCTTGTTGAGCTCCATCTACCAGTAAATCCCCGAATGCTTTTTTGATATTGTAATGCAATTCTTTTAAAGGGTTCGCAGTTTTTGGTGAATTCTAAATGATGCTGAAAGGACAAAAAATAACTTTAAAATTATTTCAAAAACATTTACTTTTATATAAGTTTCTATCTTTTTAACTAAACACATTTCTGTTTTTTCCCGATCTTGTAATACTAACCAAACTTAGTTTGCCTTTTACACGGCACTTGAAAGTTGATAAACTGCTTTTTTTTATTTTCTAAACAACAAAAGGTAATTAAACTGCTTGTAGATTTCAACATGTTTTTGGTTCAAACAATTCAACAATATTCTTTCTTCAATAGCAAGACAAGCAACGGGGCTGAGAGCAACATTTGTAGACAAAATTTGGAATTGAAAGATAATAATCCAATATATTGAAGCATGAGAAATAAGAGCAGCTGAATAAGTTGATGGATTTTAAACCTATGTACAAGCATAACATTCCACCAACTACAACAAAAGTGCTGAGCTAATTCGGAAACTGAAAAAATTGTCGCATGTTATTGCCACTGCTGTCTGGCAAACCATATCTTGTAATAGCCGTGAGACTAGACTGGATGAGTAAGCAAATGCTAGCAGATATGCTGACCAGGAATGTTGATAAGGCCAAGTACAACATGCAAGCTTCGTTTCCAGACTAGATGCTCAACTAGATTTGATATCATCTCCAAACTTTGTATCATATGCACCAGAAGACTCCCATAGAATTTTATACTAAGCACAGATCTTGGCTCTCTGATTCTCCCTAGAGCCCGGAAGCCGCCCTCAACAAATATGAAAAATAGATGAGTCTGTTTTCGAAGGGAAGGGTCAGAAAGAAATCGGGTTAACTACTAGCATCATATGAAGAAATGAACAATAACCTGGAAATTGATCTTCTGACAAAAGACATCGAGTCTTTGATGCATATGAACCATGCTTCGGTCTTTGATGCTCTATGCTACCTTAAGATTCCCGTTTCCTGCTCTGACTGTTGAAGCCAGGCAGCATGGACTTGGATTTAGAGTGAGTTCGACTTATGAGTCTCTGATGCAATAAGAGAAAACTTGAATAAGAATCAAGGAATTCACAGGGATATATATGATATCGACATTAAAAGTAACAAGCAGCAAAATATGTCTGACAAACCTGTAGACATGTAAAGCAACTCCATTTCTACGTCCGCCTCCACAGCTGGACAATAGTAAATCTTAACTTAGACATACAGTAATTAATCCACTTGAGTAAGAAACATAAACCGAAGGGAGAAAATGAAAATTAAGATCAGCGATACCTCAATGTGTTGAATGGATGAAAGAAGAGAGACTCTACCAGTCTTCTGGTTCAATCCAGCGGCCATCAATCTTGATGTTGAGGAAATGAGAAATCTTGGGCCAATCTTCCCCTTTCTCCTTTTCACACCTTTTTTCTAGCTGAGGGCATCCACTGATTTCAAAAGAATAAAGGGAGAAGGGCAGCCCTTTTTCAGGTATGGATTGGAGATTAGGGCATGTGTCAATCTTCAATTCTCTAAGACAGGTGAGGTGTAGAAGCCCGTTGTAGTCCAGAGATTTCAAATTTTCAAGGGACCGGATTTCAAGGGACCGAAGTTCTAAAGGCAGCAGCAGCCCGTCAGGGAAAGATTCCACATCTTCATTGTAAGCAATTATTAATTTTGAAAGAGAACATTGAAGAAGCAAATCCCATTGTGCACGGCTTGCAATGAGTTTATTGCAACTTTGGATGCAGAGTGTTTCTAGATCAAGTGGCAAACCCCCTTCTGGAAATGACTCAAGTTCAGGAAGTCCTTTCAGTTCCAAATCCACAAGGGAAAAAAGGAAAGACATTTGCTCAGGCAACGCCTTTAAATTTATGCAATCAAGTAACCTAATCTTTATCAAATTCGGAGCAGATAACCCTCCTTTGGGAAAACAAACTAAGTTAGGACACCCCTGGATTTCCAAGAAACGGAGAGACCTGTTATAAGGCTTTTCATATGCTGAAAGAGAATTCAGATTCGGACTATTCTTGATTTTTAGAGTCTGTAAGTTGGAGAACAACTCTAGCGGGAAACACTTGAGTAGATCAAAATGATCTATTTCAATATTTTCAAACATAGAGGATAAGCAACCCATCAGCTCCAATTCCTTGACCAACGAATCTACGGAGTCCAATTTGCGAATCTCGAGTTCATACAACTCAGAAGGCAATTTCTCTAAACGCAGATCCCGAGAAGCATCATTTAACCAAAATCTGTTAATGATTGGATACCAAGGAAATGGGCCTCCAAGCTGCTGACAATCAAGGATGTTAAGTTCTGTTAAAGAAGGAAGGTGATGATTCGGCAATGCCTTCGTTAGGCTGTGGCAGCCTGATATGTGAAGCTCTCGAAGAAGAGGGAAAGCTTCCATGTCCTCATCAGAAATCCATTCATTCCATTGTGGCATGCTAACAAAAGTTAAAATCTCGAGGGATCCAAATGGCTCCTTCAAGGATGTGCAGCTTCCATAGAACTCGTGACCCGCCACCACAACTCCTTCAAATTCCTGGATGCATAGTTCCTTTAAAGACCCTAACTGTCCAAGTGGAGGTAAAGAGGTGCAATATGCACATTTGAAGAGATCCAACACTACTATATTTGAGAAAGAAATGTCTGCTATCCAATCTGGAAACCTTGTACCCCCATAACCACCAACATAAAGACTAGTCACACCTGTATGGGGCTGTAATTTATCAAGAACGTCTCTTTGGTGCTGTGAGTCACCAGCATCGCCATCCCATCTCAATTCCAACACTTTAACCTGTTTCATACCCTTCAAATTGGCTTCCAAAGCATCTTGAGCGTCCACAACATTTTGAAGACCCCAAATCGTTACTCCCCCTTGTAGATGTTGAAGCTTGCCCAACTCTATAATGCTAGAACCACTCTGTCTTCCCAGAAAAAAATCACTCAGTGTTTGGAGCTTTGTCAATCTATCCATCTGTGAAGGCATCTTCGACAGCTTTGTTCCTAAAATATCAAGATCTTGCAAGTTGATTAACCTTGCCATATCAGCTGGCAACTCCGTAAGTTTCTTGCATTGCTTCAAGATTAAAGTTCGCAAGTTATACAATCCACTCATGGATGCAGGTAACCTTTCAATTGCTGTTTTCGTAAGATTCACATGTCGTAAGCATTTCAAATTTCCTATTGAATCAGGCAACTCAACAAGCTCTTCACAATCTTCCAAGATCAATGTTTGCAGATTATACAAACAACTCACAGATGCAGGTAACAGTTTGATTGCTGTTTTCTTGAGATTCACATATCGTAATTGCTTCAGATTGCCAATTGAATTAGGCAATTCAGCAACCCCTTTGCAATCTTCCAAGATTAGCGTTTGCAAATTGTACGCAGCACTCACAACTTCAGGGAACTCTTCTATTGATGTTCCCCAAAGGTTCAGATATCGCAGATGCTTTAACTTTCCCATTGAAGTAGACAACTCAGCTACGCTAGAATAGCGAGACAAGGATTGCACTCGTAATCGTCCAAGTCTAGGTAATAAATAACGTGTTAGGCCATCTTCAAACCGGTTGTCTTCCCACTGCTTTGGCAACGGTAGAAAAGTGCGCAAATGTTCAGCTCCATGGATTCCTACGAATTTTTTAAGGGAATCAAATGACTTTGGTACATATGAGAAATGACGAGCCTTCGCTGCAATCTTGTTTGAATCATCATCCTCCAACAGGAAGCAAAACTCCCCCGCCACAGAGTTGGCCAAATCATTAATGAGGTCGTGCATAATAAACAATGATAGATTGTCGCTAGAATATCGTTGAAAAAATGACCTGGAAACAAGATCATCAAAGCACTCGCCACCTACATCTTCAATCTCCTCATCTCCTTTGAGTGGGACAAGAAAACCCTCTGCCATCCACAAACGTACTAAATCATCCTTGTTGAATCTATAATCTTTGGGAAATAGCGCACAATACGCAAAGCACTGCTTCAGTGGGGCAGGAAGGTAATAGTAGCTCAGTCTTAAAGCTGGAAGAATCGGATCTTTCGGCAAAGTCCACATGTCACTCTTCAACACTTTCTTCCAATCTTTTGCGTCTCTTTTGGAGCGTAAGAGACCCCCAAGAGCTTTTGCAGCTAAAGGTAGGCCATTGCACTTTCTTACAATTCCTCTGCCAATTTCTTCCAAGTCTGGACATGCACCAGAACTTCCATCATCAAATGCCTGTTTTGCAAAAACCAACCAGCAGTCGTCTTCAGTTAATTTCTGCAGATGATGTGTTGGAACAGTTGACTTGACCGATGCTACACTATCATTGCGCGTTGTAACGACGATCTTACTCCCTTGTCTCACAGACTTTAATGGTGTCAATAAAGAATCCCACTGATCTTGATTCTCACACCAAACATCATCTAAAACAATCAGCACTGTTTTCCCTGCTGTTCTCTTCTCTACCTCATTGTGAAGCTGATCTGCAGTCATGGTATCACAATTCAGTGAACCGACCTCTTGAAGCATATCTTTGATTAACTTGAAAACATCAAATTCCTCCGAAACAGAGACCCATACCTTCAGATCAAACCGCTCTTGAACTCTGCTATCATTGTAGATAAGCTGAGCAAGAGTGGTTTTACCAACCCCACCCATACCCACTATAGGAATCACATCTAGCTTGGCATCTTCAGATAACATCAACTTCATTATGGCTTCCTTATCGTCATGCCTACCAAAAACCCCAGATCCATCCACCAGAGAAGTTGTTGGTATTTTGTATGACAAGGGTTGTTCTCCAATACCCTCTTTCAGTCCAAGAGCATCCTTTTGCTGTACTAAATATTCTAGCAGCTCAAGAATCTCCTCTAACTTAGCTCCCATCTCTTCCTTCTCTTCCTGGACTGTATTACGAGAAGATAAAAAGCCTCTAACCTGATAAGTGCTGGTTTGAGAGCCAGCTTCAACCTCCAGTCTCAAGCCTTCATAAGCAACCTCATCCAAGAAGTCCTCTGCTTCATAAACAGCATCTTTGAGCTCGTTAAGCCACTCTTTTACAAACGAGTCACTGATCTGCTTCTTTTCAGCATCATTGAGCACCTTATTAACTGTAATCATCAGTATCTTCAACTTCTTCAGCAGCCTATCATTTAGTTTTTGGCTTTTAAAGAAGTCAACAACCTGGCGAGAAGCCATTCTATCAAACAAAACCTGGAGGGAAGCCGAAAGAAAAGCTCCACCTATCAAAGCAGCAGCCATGGTTTGATCTGCACGTAGTACTGTTTGCAAAACGGGTGCAGTGAGAATCAAAGCAAGAAATGGTGATAGAGAAAATGAACAAGAAGAAGAGAGATTAGGATTAACTTTGCTTGACAAACCAAGAAACTGCCTTCTCGTTTCGTTTTATTTACTATTATTAAACCAGAAAGCGTGTTTTCTTCTGCTAATTTCCATGTCGGATCCCTATGGACGTTAAATATTATCCATGCAGTTCATTTGGTTAAAAAGGTTTTGACTTTGTGTTGGTTTCTTGCTTGGATTTATGAGCTGGAACTTCGGAGTGAATATCTAAGATAATTTATTCTCTTAAATATACTGGACCAATGTAAAAGTATAATATTGTAAGATCATTTAAAAAGAGTATTTAGTTTCGATTGATGCATAAACTTGATTAGAAAATACTCCTTGCAAAGTCAATATGTCAGTTCAAAACCAAATACATTGAATAATAATTTAAGAGATTTCGTTTGCAAGAAGCTTATCATTTTATGATCAAGCGGCGTTTTCCATATTTCAAAAGGCATTGGGTTTGGATTCAACCCAGCCATGTTTTAAGCTCCAACGCCACGGCTAATGCGTATCTTACAGGAACGTATTTGGTTAACAGCGGACCACACTTTTTGATGCATGGGTCCCACACAAATATGCGTTCCAAACGCAGGATAGCAACTGAACGTGTGAACATCTGGTCAGCTCTATAAAGGAAAAGACTCCATCTTGCTATTACTCAGTTCATGTTCTTAATTAAACGCAAACACTTGGCCGGGTACCTCAAGAACTCTTTCATTAACACTCACACCCCCCTCTACACTAAACTCAGCAGACCTCATAAAGAACATGAGTTAGAAGGAATCAATAGCACTAAACAAAAGAGTTTCTTATAATGAGCCAAACAACCCGAGTGAGACTCGACCAATCAATTTGAAGAATTTGTTTTTATTCAAAACAATGTTATTTCTTTAAAAAAAAAAAATTATTTAGGTTGACTTGCTGACCAAGAAGAGAGGAGAAATTCGAATCTCACTACAAAAATGTGAGCCAAAGTGTAAATAAGCGTAATAATTTTTCGGAAAACTCAGGTGAATGTACTCAAAAGTACAAGAGAGAGGAAGAAAATGAATTACAATGTTAAGATATCACAATGAAGAAACCAATGGCTGCGAGGAAGTAGACTTTGATGCCATGAAGTTTGCTGGTTGTAAAGTGGGCTGGCAATAGGCACTTCTGGCATTCTCACAATTTATTTCCATCTTACCGAACTTCCTATCTAGTTCATCATGTTCATCCGCATCCTGACCATGAAAAGACAATGCATTTAGGTTGTCAATAAGATTCGGCATATATATATAGCTTAGTTGGAAAGCTACTCCATTATGTAATAACAAAATCAAATTATGCCTAGACAATTTGAATCCATATCATTTCAATTTTATTTGGCTCCGAACACCACTTCCTCCGCCAGACATGTTGGCCAATCGATTGGACAAAGGGCATTGAGGAAAAATGTAACTTGACATCGAAAACCATATAATCCAAGATGCTTAGAAGTGTTAGAAAGTAATATAAAATTATTTTTGAAACTTCACGGAATAATTTAAGTTTTTTTTACTGAATTAATTTTTTAATTTGATATCAAATTTAAATAATCAAGAGTTTGTATCTCAGTATTTCTATTCTATCTAATAAAATTAAACATAAAATAGTGGTTATACAAGTTTAAAAAATAATAAAAAATTATTTTTAAAGACTCATTCATTCGCTTAAGTTTAAGTTTTTGAGTTAAACTGATTTTTTAACTGAAGTGAAGAGAAATGCGAGATCGGATTTTAAACAACTGCAGTATACAACCAGTATAATAATGTGGGAAATATTAAGAGAACAAATACATACCTTAACAGAATAGTGGCGAAAAGTAGGTAGAAAACGTATCTTGCAGTACTCATTGAACATTATAGTAAGCAATAAGAGTGGAATTGTGGCTATGGAAGCAGAAGGTTTTGACTTCAGCCCAAAAAGACCAATCATGGTGATTTGCATAAGAATGATTCCGACGAATATATAATGATGAACGTATGGCCAATACTGTCCGCATGTATCATAAGCAGTTTCGTAAACATCTTCAATCTGCTAACCATGTTGACAAAAATCCTTGATAAGCAAGCGAAGCGACTATACAAAGGCAAGGAAAGAAATCAGAGGAAAGGATATTTAACATGGTTGGGGACTTAACATTGCTGAAGGGAAATAAAACTAGTGCAGAAACTTAACCTGGTTGACATATACAACGTAGCCTAGATAGAAGTAGCCAACAAGAAATGGAAGCAGCAATGGAGCGACAACTGCATATACCATACCAATGAGTATTGATAGGGAGACTGAAGGGATGATTCTAAAATAGGGCAATGAATAAAGGTAAGGATTTTCCTCGTCTCCTGATCCGCCAACTGTGTGTGATTTCACGGCATCCCAAACAAGCAAGCCGGGCTGAAGGATTTCCAAAGAAAATCCTGACAACCCATCTGTTAAGATGTATGTCACGAAAAAATCAGCCTGGAAAAAAGAACAAATTAGCAGTCAAGCGGAGCCTGCAAGTTCATAAATTCATATTAGCTAAGAATTGTTTGCATCGTATGCCAGGGAAAAAGAGAATAGTGGTAGATAGCATATAAACTCAAGAAAAAGCATCAAATAATACACCAACTAATTAGATTAAGGCAACCTAGCTTACTTGAGAAGAGACAGCACTGGCAAGATGACTAGGAATACTCCTAGGGTGGGTAAAATATTCTCCAAGCTCATCAAGTAGGGATCCTGATATCAAACTCAAAAAGAATACATTTCCCACGAGAAAGTAGAAAACCATATTGCAAGCTTTAATCTCCTCCTTGCTCTTTGAAATCGAACCGCCTAATTTAGCCATGCCAAGCATTGCAAAGGGAACAACATATATAAAGCCTTTGAGAATGGCACTTGGAAGATACCCTGTAATAATGGAGCTTAATCCTGGTCTATTGCAGAACAAGAACAATATGTCAGAGAGTTATACAGAACTCTGAGAAAGAGTTCAAACATTCGATTAGTATTCTGTTGAGTGATTGCTTAAAGTTTATAATAGATGCGAAAACTAAATACTTCTTAAAGCATAAATGCCAAAAAAACAAAATTGGAATTGGAATTGGAATCCTCACATTAGCTCCATAGCCATGGCTGGGGGGAACCATTTCTTAAGTTTCTCAAGTTTAGCTATTCCTTGAACAGCTGTAACTGGGACTGCAAAGAAAATTGTGAGGAGAGATGCTGCAACAACGACCCCGATTTTGCAAAGTGGCAAAATCTTAAAGGGAATTTCCAGACTCCTCCATGATACATCCCTTGGTTCTGGAGCCATTTCCGTGATCCATATGAGTGGATGTGAGTGCTGTTGAGTTTGGGAAACTAATGCTGCACCACGTCGGGACTTGAATGTAACAAAGGCAACAGGCAACTCCTAGAAAAATGAAAACAGCTCAAGTTTTAATGGTTAACTTATAACCACATGTGAGACATGAATCGTGTAAGCTTTTCATGAATCGCATTTATGATATATCGTAGTTAAAGATGCAAAGTATAATGCAAGGCAAAAACAAGGCATGTATCTGCATGGCTGTTTCGAATACCATTATAAATTGAGCTTTTAGAAGTCCCCACAGTTAATACTTGACAGATGAAACATATTCCAACTTCAAACTTGATACAAACATCCATGTAAATTTCTCTGAAGTTACCTTTCCTTTCAGCATACTTTCGTTCTGTAATTGACGAATCTTACGAACAATTTCTTGCTGCTTTTCCTCAAACAAAGCTATTTTCACATCATCTTCTTGAGATACATCTAAGAGTAAGCTTTCCTTGTCGCGTTTCTTAACTGTGAGCTTTCCTCTCATGTCCTCTATCTTTCTCGCAACATATTTTGCTTGGTGCTGCATACAACAATATCAGAGGAACCAAGCAGAATTGAGATGAAGAATGTCTTACAATAAGCAAAGACAACTAAAAATCTTTCAGCGTGCAATAACGAGCATGCTCACTTGAAAGAACTTAAATCATTAAAAGCATGGGTTGATGAAAATGTTATTGATAGTGCATAACATTGGTCACTTTTCAATACCTTCTATTGCAAACTTTGAGAGAAATTTAGAAACATTCTACCACGTAGGAAAAACTTTCATGCTTTACATTTCATTGTAGTTCCACAAATCTACGAAACAGTAGTTATCTACGAATCCCATTCTGAAATGTTTTTTGCGCATTGCATACCTCAGCCTAAATTCATAGTTTCAGTTGCATAAATGCCATAGGGGGCAGAAAAAATAGAAACTCCCCTGAGCTACCAGAGCTTGACATCTAATATCAAGTGTCAAGCAAACCTCAAAGGATATCATGTTTCCATAGTAATGTATTTTTTACAAGTACTATATCGTGACATTCTAAGGCATATAATATCTTTGATTATCATACAAAGCATATATAATAACATAGAGCAGCTAATCTGCCGAGACTGAGAATGAAATAGAGCCAACGCATTAGTGTACGAAATTCCAAGTTGTTCAAACCTTACCAGCAGATCTTCGATATCTTTTCCATCATATATCATCTGATAAGAACAGTAACTGTTAGGATGATGTTTAGAGAAGAAGTGATCAACAGAGCACCCATAAGCGTTGTGTTCATTGCAGAAGGGAACTTGCCGAACAAGAACATTAAACCGATCAGGTTGATGCCTTAGGTTCCGAAGTAGTTGGATCCGTTTAACCGAAATTCCGTCATATTCCTGAAGATGAAATGATGCAGGAAATCACCTCAAATTTCAACTTATCTTGAATGTAAAAGACCAAGAAGCAACGTTATTATCGCAATGATCCACCATTACAACCTGGATAGTTCTGTCGATAATAAACAATAACATGCAATAAGTGGATTTAAAAAAAGTAGTATTCTACATTTGTGAATACATAAACCGAAAAACTAACCTTGTACAACAGATATAATCCATAAAATGATATCAACCACAAGCACGTAAAATGCACCCAAAGCCTGTGGAATGAAGAAAACTTGGTAAATCAATTGAGTATTTGAGTTATAAAGCAGTCAATTGGAAGATAAGCTTAAAACAAAATGCCAGTACTGCTATTCATATTCAAACACACGTAACCAGTAAAAATGTAGACATGAACATCAAGTATCTTGTATGCATACTTGAATGCTTCATATCTAAGTCGTAAAAAACGTAACAATTCTTAGAAATTCAGCATGTTGAAAGAAGTTCATTGAATTTGCAAGATGACAGGTTTCGTTCTTTCTTTTTTCCCCTGCAGAAGCAGCAGTTTGTATACAAACTAATAGTTGCTTAGACAGACTTCGAGTTTTAGACAAGCAATATGCAAAGTAGCAAAATATTCTACCCTCTCAAACCTGAACAACCATAAGCAAGATGGGAAACCCAACCTGTTCGAACCTGCACTAATATTTGATATTGTGAAAGGATCCATGGAATGGTAGATGCTAGATTGTTCATCTTGGTCACCGAAATTGATTGGCAGAAGTACCACTAATCCAATAAGAGAACAAATTCCAAAGAAATATATCCTGCAAAGCAAACCATAAGTAGAAAATGAGTAATTTTCAAGAGCATATTCAAGAAATAGATCCTCATTCTTGGAAAACAAAAACTTCAGAATTCATTCCAATATGATAATATGCATAAAAACCAAAATAAATAAATGTAAAAGGGTGCTCCATAAGATCGAAAGATTGCTCTAAAATCTTTCCTGTTTAGTTTATTTAGTATAAATCAGAATTTTTCCAAGTTTTCTTTTCTTGATTCTGTCAAGAAAGTACAGAAATTTTTCCCATCACTTTCTAATTACTTCTCATGCCTATTCAAGAACAAAAATTTTCAATTTTGTCAAGAACATAATCGAGTCCAAGAAACATTAAAGACTGGAGTTCATGGGCAAAGTTAAAAACACAAGAACACAAAAGAAGCAAACTAACCCAAATTTGAAGAGTCTGATAATGATGAGAGCATCAAGGCCACCAATATCAAGAACTTCATCTTCAGTGACTCGAAAAGCACGAGGAATCCAAGCAACTGAAGGAAGAAAGCGGGAAAGAGTGAAAGACTGCTCAAAGTGAACATGGTGTCGTTTGGAGAGGCGACGAGCGTAGTAAATGGAGGCATTAGAAGGTTGTTTCTTGAAAATGGAGAAGAGTGAGAGAACTATGAATGCCAAGCCAAAGTTAATGGCTGCCGATGCAGTAAGACTTTCTGGATTCATTTTGATCACTCAGATTCAGACTCACTACCATTGGCCAGAGTGGTTCTTAAGGAAGGGATGGAAAGAGTGCCAGGTTTGGGTTGTACGTGGCATGGATGCATGCAAAGGAGGCAAAGTGGATGGGGATGAGCGTGCGCAACTGCCTTACCTTGCATGAATTTTATTAGTTTTGAGATTTTGTGTTAATTAAGTTTGGAATTATTATGAGAAAAAACCTAAAAGAAAATATTATGAGAAAAAAAACCATGTGTATTAAATTTAGTTTAGCTTAGTAGGTTGATTTAAGAAACTTATATTTAGGAACCTGATTCTGAGTTTTAAATTGAATAAAAAAAATCAACCTAATCAGGTTTTATATTTTTATTGACTTAGGTAACCAATTAAATTCATTAAAATCAACTTTGATAAGTTTTTTTTAAAATAAAATTATATTTTTTTTTACTAAATTGTTTAATTCGAGTTGACTGACTGTGTTTAATTTTATATTATTTTAAATCAAATTTTTTTTTTCTTCTAGTCAAAATTTTCATCCTCTATATTTTTTATTTTTTAAAATAAAAAAAATCAAAATGAAATGGAAAAGAGTATAAAATGGATGAAAAGAATGAAGTTATAAATGAATAGAGAAATAATGTTTAAATAATAATTTATAAAACTATAAGCACGAATAAATTATCTTGGGTAAACTAAGGGACTAAATTATAATTAACTAAGATTTATTCATTTTCTTTACTCCTTTTTTTTATTCGATGCCATTTAATGTTGATGGGCTAAAAAACATGTTTGGGCCCAATTGATATGGCAAGATAGCCCACATAAACTCTACAAAGTGGACGATTAGGCCCATCATAATTTATATATGGGCTGTAATGACCCAGGAAATTGAGGTGGCTTAAGAAGTTAAAATTGGTGGACGAGAGATCACGCGTGCTGCTTATGTGATGCTCGTCCGTTTATATTAAAATAATCCATTATCAAATGCTACATATTTTTCTACTTTTTTTAATTTTTTTTATTATATTTAAATGACTCAGAACTTTTCTGAGTTTTGGGTTATATTAAACTTAACCTTTGGATTTTTTAATATCTTAAACTATTTTTTTAAATAAAATTCAGGCTTCTCTGTCTAAGTTTTCGTCCCTCATTTTTTTTTTAATTTTAAATTGCATGTTTTTATAATATATGTCATGTTTCTAAACTATCATCTACAATAATAAAATTGAATAAAAATATTTTTATTAAAAAATAATTTAAAATATTCAAATAAAAATAAATAAATTACTAGCTAGTAAGTTTTTCTTTCTTTTTGCCATCAGAAAATTATAAGGAGTATATAAACGTTGAAATAAATATGGATTTGTATTTTTATTTATTTTAACGTTTAAACTTATCACTCACACTAAAAATATATATTTGTAAAGAAATTACTTTTTTTATGTGAAATTGAATATTTGATAATATATAAGGAGTCCATTTACTTTTCCACCATGCCTTCAAAGGTATTTGACTTGGTAGAAAGCTATATAAAATTAAATTGTCATCATAGCATGATGTAATGGATTAAAGAAAATGAAAAACTTATTTCTTAGTTAACCCAAAATTTTGATTATTATTCTAACAAATTAAAAATAAAAATAACTCGTTTTAGGGTAGACTTTGGTTGATCTTGTGACACACGGGTTAACGTGACCAGTCCATCACCGAGCCTCAGCCTGGGTCAGTTCTGACGACGATGCTCTCCATAGGCAACCTCAACTGTAAGGGAGTGGCTTCACCTGGATCCCACAGAGGCAAAAGTGGATAAAGAGAAGAACAAAGGGATGGCAGGGCAGCCATGAAGGAAATCTTTGGAGCTTTTAAATGCAATTTCGAGACAAGCAATGTAAAACAGACCGGAAACTGTGTTGTTGTTTTCTCAGTTGACTTAGTCTCCTCTAACCTCATTAAATTTTACCAGGAAAAAAAGCAAAAAGAAAAAAGAAACTTACCGGAAACAGCAGCGGCCTTTAACGCATCAGGGAAGAAGTCAGAACCCTTGACACTGACCCTTTAGATAGCCTTCTCCACAACACTCCAAACAAGAAATTAATCTCCAATCCCTTCACACTCACCAACTAGATATTTTCGCCTATATTTCGACGGTTGTCCAAAATGTAAAGGAACACGACAAGTAGATGAAACCAAGAAACTCTAGTGTTCCAGGTCCTCGGTCTTTGTTGTTAACGTATATTACTTGTAGATCCCGTCCAAGAAGAATTTAACCATGGAGGAGGAAACTTCTTTTGTGGAATTTTCAGTCAGTCTTCCCAGTTCTTGATTCGCTTCTTCAGGTTCATAGTCTTATTCGTTTCTTTTACCTCTGGATTATGAATTTTCTTGCTTTTGAATTCTTGTTCTAGTACAGAAGACTTGCTGTGTACACACGTTTGTGTGTAAATATATAGACAACCACGTGTGTGTGTGTGTATCTTGTTATTTTCAGGCTCAGTTTCTGTTCAGTTCTTTTTATTTCTTAATACAGACACACTTCCTCTGTCAACTTCTGTAGATTTCTTGAGTTTTGGTTGGTCACTTCTATAATTACAACCCTTAAATACTCTTTCTCCACATACTTGATACGAGAAAGAAATGGAAAATCCTGATAGCAGAAGCATTTCTGAGATTGAATCAGAGCAACAAGCCTCGACAGAAGAGGTGGTATCACTTACTAAGAACTCAGAATTCGATAGAGAAATATTTACTGAATTTGCAGTTCTACTAGACAAGTTCACACCGGTTCTTGTAGCAATAAAGGATAATGAGAAACTCATGGACAGACCGCCAGTCAAAAAGGGAGTTGAATCCATAGAGAAAGAGCTTACTCGAGCTAAGAAATTAATTGAAGGAGCTTGTTCAAGATCACCCGTTAAGCAAATTGTGGTTGTTACTCAAGAACTTGGGAGATCACTAGGCCTTGTGCTTTTTGCAAGCATTGATGCATCCACAGAAGTTAAACAAGATATTGCAGCATTGCACAGAGAATTGATGAATGTGAAGTTTGATATCAGTTTTACACCAAGTCCAAGTCCAAGTCCAAGTCCAAGTCTCGGCTCTAGCCCTTGTGTAATTCATGGTCCAAGACCAAGCAAAGAATCCGGGTTCGTAAGTGAGCAGGGCTCTTTTATTAATGAAATTGAGGAGGAAAAGATCAGTCTTAGCATTGATGATGTAGTGTTACAACTCAAGTATGGTAATGATGAAGAATTCAGGCTTGCACTTTTGGTCTTAAGTGATTTTATTAGGGATCAGGTAATTGATAAAGAGTGGATCCATGAAGAAGATATTATTCCAATTCTGTTTAATCGGCTAGGCTCGAGCAAGCCTCACAACAGGTTAACTATCATCCAGATACTGAGAATTCTCGCCTTGGACAATGATGAAAACAAGGTGAATCATATGAGAAATGTTTTAACTTTTCTACATAATTTTGGTTGCAAGTTTAAGAATTTCCACTTTGTAGCCTTCTCACATTGTCTGGTAGTCTGCAGGAGAAAATGACAGATGTAGTCTGCTTGTCAGGGTTGGTGAAATCTTTGGCACGTGATGCCGATGAAGGGAGGGAAGCTGTAGGACTGTTGTCAGAACTCTCAGATATTTCTGCAGTTAGGCGACGAATTGGAAGAATTCAAGGATGTATCGTTATGTTAGTCACCATGCTTAATGGGGATGATCCAACTGCTTCTCATGATGCAGCAAAGTTGTTGATTGCATTGTCAAGCAATACTCAAAATGTGCTTCATATGGCTGAGGCTGGTTACTTTAAACCTCTAGTTCATTGCCTGAAGGAAGGTAATATTAAAGCTTCCTTTCGCTTAATGCATGTTCTGTAGCATAGTTTTCGTGTTCAGAACTGTGGATGTATTTGATGTTGTTTGATGTGCCTTTTGAGTGAAAAGGCATTTGGGATTTTTGCGAGTTGTGTGAATTCTCAATTGAAAATCGATATCAAGTGTGAACTTGATTTCTACCAATTTTTTATACCTTTCAAGCCCCTTGTTGTCTAAATATAATCATCTTTTTTTTATATAGGCTCTGATATGAGCAAGATCCTCATGGCAACAGCAGTTTCAAGGATGGAGCTCACAGATCAGTGCAGAGCCTCCCTTGGTGAAGATGGAGCAGTTGAGCCCCTTGTCAAGATGTTTAAATCTGGAAAACTTGAAGCCAAGTTATCTGCTTTAAATGCATTACAAAATTTGTCAAACTTGACAGAAAATATAAAACGTTTGATCAGTTCAGGTATTGTATCACCCCTACTCCAGCTACTGTTCTCCGTGACATCTGTCCTTATGACACTCAGGGAGCCAGCTTCTGCAATACTTGCAAGGATTGCTCAATCAGAAAATATTCTGGTTAAAAAAGACGTGGCCCAGCAGATGCTCTCGCTTTTGAATCTTTCCAGTCCAGCGATTCAGTATAATCTTTTGCAAGCTCTAAATAGTATCGCATCCCACTCTAGTGCATCCAAAGTAAGAAGAAAAATGAAGGAAAATTGTGCAGTCCAGCTTCTTTTACCCTTTCTGACAGAAAGCAACATCAAAATCAGAAGTGCTGCATTAAATTTGCTTTACACCCTTTCTAAAGATTCACCAGAAGAGTTCATGGAACAGCTTGGAGAATCCTATCTTATCAACATAGTCAATATCATCTCATCATCAGCATCTGAGAGTGAAAAAGCTGCCGCAATCGGCATAGTAAGCAATCTTCCTGTTAGCAATAAGAAATCAACAGAAGTACTGAAAAAGTTACATTTTCTGCCCATTCTGATCTCACTAATGAGTTCAGGTGCATCAACATCAACAAAAACATGGTTAGAAGAGAGCATTGCAGGCGTACTTATTCGCTTTACCATTCCTTCTGATAAGAAATTGCAGCTTCTTTCAGCAGAACTCGGGGTGATTCCTATCCTTTTGAAGTTGCTAGCTAGTGAATCATCAGTAGCCAAGTGTAGAGCAGCAATCTCACTCGCACAACTATCGCAGAACTCAGTAGCTCTTCGAAAGTCCAGAAAATCACGGTGGACATGTATGCCTCCTTCCGCTGACACTTTCTGCCAAGTCCATGATGGCTATTGTGTCGTTAAAAGCACATTTTGTTTGGTCAAGGCCGGTGCTGTCCCTCCACTGATCCAAATATTGGAAGGTGAAGAGAGGGAAGCTGATGAAGCTGTCCTCAACGCCCTCGCAACTCTCTTGCAAGATGAAATCTGGGAGAGTGGAAGCCACTACATGGCCAAAACGTCTGTTGTCCAGGCCATAATAAGAGTTTTGGAATCAGGAACTGTAAAGGCTCAAGAAAAAGCACTATGGATATTAGAGAGAATTTTTAGCATTGAAGAACACAGATCACAACATGGAGAATCTGCTCAGGCGGTCCTCATCGATCTTGCACAAAATGGCCATCCAAGATTGAAACCCACAGTTGCAAAAGTATTGGCACGGCTTCAGCTATTGCAAGATCAATCTAGTTACTTTTAAGCAGTGTAATTAAACCGGGTGCGGGTTGAGTTTCAAAAAAAACCAAGTAACAGTTGATCCAATCAAACTTAGATTATCGGGTAAATCAACTCACAACTCTATTATAAAAAAAATCAAAACTATGTCTTTTTAACTTTTTTTTTAAAAAAAAGTTAAAATAACATTGTTTTATTCAATTCGGTTTAACTCACCCAACCGCCAATTTAAACAATAAATCAAGGTTTAATATTTCTGTATTAAAGAGAGAATTTACTGTGAGTATTATGTCGTGATTTTTTTTTAATGAATTTATACACATTATTTCATTCACTTGTATTCCCTTGATGTATTTAGATAATCTTTTTGTATGGATGAAGCAATTATGTTTTTGATATTATAAAAATTGTGTTTCTGATTTCTGTATTTGCATGGCTGCCATTCATGAAAGAACTTTCAAAATGCTGTGTCCATGTCTTATGGTCAAAATTTAAAAAAATCTCAAGAAATAAATTTATAGTTATAAATCCTGATCGAAGAGATAAACTTGATATTTAATTTAATTTAGGTTTTACTTTGAATTAGATATTTTTTTAAAATTAAAATGATTTTATTTCATATATCAAATTCAAAATAATGTGTTAATTTGTGGATTCAGAGTTAACCCAACCATTCTACTTATATAGTTTAATTGATAAATATTCAATATTATCACACACCCGAGTTCGAATCCTGTAAACCCATCTCTAATCTTCAATACGACATGTCGTTTGCATAAGACATTAGTAAAATAGAAACAGTGTCGTTTAGACCCAGCGCCATCTTCCTCCTCTATTTCACTAAGCAAAAACCCTGACAAAAACCCTAACTTTCTCTCTCTATCTAAAAATGCTCCGTCGAAACATCCGATTAAGAAGAGAGTATTTGTACCGAAAAAGCTTAGAAGGCAAAGAGCGTTTACTTTACGAGAAGAAACGCAAAATCAAAGAAGCCCTAGCTGGTACCAATCCTCTTCCCTTTTTTATTAATTAATTTAATAAAAAAACAGATTTTTTTAATTAATTAATTAATTTTTACAGAGGGAAAACCGATTCCTACTGAGCTTCGAAACGAAGAAGCCGCTCTTCGTCAAGAAATTGATCTTGAAGATGAAAACACCGCAAGTAAGCTTTCTTTATATATATATATATATATATAATTTCTTATTTAAATTTTTAGTTAATTATTTTATTGTTTGCATAATTTTAGTACCGAGGAGTCATATTGATGACGAGTATGCGAAAGCGACCGAACGAGACCCGAAAATTTTATTGACTACGTCGAGGGATCCGAGCGCTCCTCTTACTCAGTTTGTTAAGGTAATTTGTTAGGTTTACGCGTTGAATTGTGTTGAAAAAATTAATTATGAAATATTATGTTGTTTTGAATGTGTTAAACACATGGATTTGTTTTGTTGAGAATTTGATTCGAATGGTTGGCGGAACCTTGCACAGGAATTGAAGTTTGTGTTTCCAAATGCGGAACGAATCAATCGTGGTGGTCAGGTTAGTGAATTAATCTGTTAATTTTATGCTCAGAGTTGTGCTCCTCCCTTGCATCTAAAGGTGGGACTCATGAATTATTTTCATGGTGAGTCTGATGTTTTTGTGGGATGGAGCAGGGCAGCTACTGGTATAACTAATAATTTCTCTTTCAAGAGACTGACTTGGGGTTAAGAAGATGGTTTGGCATTTGTGTTTTCGCATTTAATGATTTACGTAGAGGTGGTGAAGAAATGTGTGGTTAATAGAATTTTGTTGTGTGAGTGTTTAGAGGAAGTTGAGTTTTGTTAAAGCCTGCGAGTCTAGATTTTCTTGGCTGTGTAGGAGATTGATTCTGTTTGTTACGTTAGTGACTTTTTTGAAAAAATGCTCATTTGCAGGTTATATCTGAGATTATTGAAAGTTGTCGGGCACATGATTATACTGATGTGATTTTGGTGCATGAGCATCGTGGTGTGCCAGATGGTTTGGTTATATGCCATCTACCATTTGGTCCAACTGCTTACTTTGAATTGCTCAATGTGGTAAGTAGTTTGGTTATTCTTACATTTTTTGGGAGTATTCATTGGGCTAATGTTTTGGGGGATTTTGTATGCTGATTAAGTGTCCTTATTGTAGGTTACTAGACATGACATTAAGGACAAGAAAGCCATCGGAACTATGCCTGAGGCCCACCCACATTTGATTCTTAACAATTTTAAATCCAAGGTAATAATTTCTCATTCCCTGAATGTCTATTCTTCAGTTTTGGAGTTTGACTTCTTCATGTGCAACTTGTGGTCATTTGAAGATTTGATAGACAATTAGCAGCCTTGAGTTAGCTTGTTGCTTTTGAAAGAAATGGAAATTGTGCTATTTAACCAGTACATAACCAATTCAAACAATTGCTTTATTACTTAAACGTTTTAACCTGTGGATGGTTCCATTGTGGAATTTCTTTTGTTGAAATTGACAGCTGGGAGAAAGAACAGCAAATATTCTAAAACATCTTTTCCCTATGCCGAAGCCAGATACAAAACGCATCATTACTTTTGCAAATCAATCTGACTATATCTCCTTCAGGTTGGTTCCCTGTTCTAGTCCATGAAAGATTCTTGTTTCAAGCCAAATGAGGACAATTTGAAACAACTTCCATGATGTCTTATTTTATGCCATTATATTGTAATTGCATGGGATATCCACCTTTGCTTGGAGTTGCTTGGGATATCTGTCTTAAGTTCAGCTTGTTTATGTTTGTGAAAGAGCTCCAAGTAGACCTCATCAAATAGCTTATCTACATTGTTCATTTTCTAGCCCTGTTAGTGTAGAGGTTTGCTATGAGAAAATTCATAGACAATCTTATGAAGCTGAAACATCTCAAAGAAAAGGAATTTAAGTGTTGTTGTGGAAAACAATGTTTTTTTAAAAAAAAATAATTCTGTAATGATGCTTTAGTCTTAGCTTAGCAAATGACAGGAGGCAGCAGTCATAAGCAATTTGCCTTCTGCTCTACTAGCTCTTACATCACTTTGTGTTGGTAATAGCAATGATGTTTGATGTTGGAAAGTATTCAAATTTATCAGAAAATATCCTGAGTTGACTAACAGAGTGTATATTTAAAGATTGAAAGCTTTGAAAAATATTCTTGAATTACTTGGCCAACAACATAACATGTATCATGATAAAAAAAAAGTAGAAAAATAAAATAAAAATAAAATTGTATTGTTACCAAACATGGTCAACCTAGTTACTGGATAGGAAGAATGTATATATGCACAAACCATTACCTGTAATAGTATTTTCCTGTCATGTGTTTGGTTATCTCAAGTCTGAACATTTTCTTTCTGTTGGCTATTATGTTTTCTGTTTGCAAGCTGTTAATTAGCGAAATTCATTGTCTTTTTTGTACCGAACTGATCACCTTTTCTTCATATGCAATATGCTTTGGCTGATATTTTTTATTTGGTATTGTTTAGGCATCATATTTACGAAAAGCACGGAGGCCCTAAGTCTGTTGAGCTCAAAGAAATTGGTCCACGTTTCGAAATGCGGCTTTATCAGGTATCTCTAATATCAATTAGTTCAATTTTTTACCGCGCTTAAGATTTCTTGCCTCGAAGTTAGAAATGGCTTCCATGATATTCTAATTTTATTTTTCCGTGATAGAGAAATTGTAGACATCCAGAATCTGATTGATATCAGTTATTGGCAAAACATTATTACATCACTTATATAGCCTCTGCAATGCCTTCTGATATTATTACTAATCGTCAGTGTAATTTTTGGATTATTGATGTTTCTGTTTCTACATTGGCTCTGCAGATAAAGTTAGGGACAGTGGATCAGACCGAAGCACAAAATGAATGGGTGCTTAGACCATACATGAACACAACAAAGAAACGGAAGTTTATTGGAGATTGACATGAGCCTCAGGAACTAATCTCGAACTTTGTACCTTCATTTCTTCTCTGTCTTGGCAATTTTGGCATCAAATATATGCACGAGCCCATTTATATTTGCTCCTGTTGAAGTTATTTTCCCATCGAATGAGTAGATATGTATCTGTGCTCTCTTGAACACTTCAAGCCATTAACCAAGACATTTACACGCCCTTGTCAATTTTATTTTTTTTCTGAATTCGTGGAGATTTTCGTATTTCAGCAACAAATGATGATCGTATGGCATGAAAAATAGAAAATAAATGCCCTTGACAGTATTGATCTGAAAAGGTGACCGGGATGATCAATTTCCAGCACCGGGTATGATGGGATGATATTCCTGAATTCCAGGGCACAAGAAACATAATGAACGAGCGGGGAAAAAATCAACGATGTTCCACAAAACGACTTCAAATGACTGGCAGTGATTTCAATTCTTAGAAGAGTTTTCCGTGACTAGGTTAGCTAGTTGATATGAATATTACAACAAAATCCCTTTGCAAGCAAGATTTCTCTTTTTTGCACTGTACAGTACAGATAAACGACTCCACACGAGAGCGCCCTTCATCTTCTTCCTACCAGATACAGATACTGCCAGAAAAGCTAAACAGTTACTTGCCAGTTGGCGTTACTCGTCTCTATCTGCAAGTTATGCTTACAACTTGTGCGATTAGGTGGAGAAAGTAAAGGCTACTCCTCCATGCTTGTTTCCCCGTTTGCACCACTTCTTGGTGGCATGCCATCTTCATCATTTGGGCAAGCTTCGCTCACCTTTTCCCCATTCAATTGGTTATCAGGTTGCAAATCCCCGTCTTCACCACTTGGAATAGCATCCATCTCTTTTGATTCCTCTGCCTGGTTGTCTTCACCACTTGGAATATCATCAATCTGTTTCGATTCCTCTGCCTCGTTTTCGTCTGGTGTATCATTGATTATTGCGCCCTTTGCAGGAGCAGGTCCATCAGATGGATACGCAATGTAGTGCTCATGCTGATAGCTCATCATACGTGCCTGGAATCAAGAGTAACCATGACTTCAACCACTGGAACTTTATACAGCAGACTAAGATAAAATTTGCAAGATAAAATTTGCAAGTGGATTTTAATTGGCAGCCAACAACAAAGCGGATGCACCGCATCACAGGCTGGAAAAGGTTTCTTCATCTTGCAAAATAAAGATCAAGCTACTTTATGCACGTGACTTAGCATATTATAAGCCCAAATGTTTACATTTGAAGTACTTAAAACATACTTTACCAATATTGCAAGCCTGTCACTGCTTTGTGCAGTACTTGGTGCGACTTGAATGTACCACACCATCACCCAACAGATGGGAGTGACAGTGCCAATGTCTTGGAGATATTAACAAGAACAAGCACACCCTTATAAGAATAATGCAGAAGATTTTCTTAGGAGTTGAAAATGAACGGATATGAAAAGTACAAACCAAAGTGCTCAAAATCAAAAGCCAGTTTGATACCTCTGACAATAAGCTATTAAAGTTCAGACCAGGTGAAAATCTGATAACTTTAAAATATCTGAACAAGACAAAGCCAAAGGTCTTGTCAAGTTGATCCATCACAAACTACAACTTGTTAGGCAAGAGTTGATTCACACCGTGTGTGTTTGTGTGTGTGCACTGGCGTTTGCAGGTGTGTGTAAGCTTCATCAGCCTAAAATGCTTTATTCTTTACTCTGCAATATGCACAACTTTCACCTAACATGAGGCAGGTTGCCCTTCATATTTTATTAAGGTATCTTTAACAAATCATTTTCATAAAGGAACTAAGTAAGGCATTCTCCCATTTTCTTACCGGGCTGTGCTAGTTTTGGGTGTGTGGCCACAGTATAAGTTTAGGTTTTAAGACAGCCAACTTCTCAAGACTGTTCCTCAACTTAATGAATTGAAGAATCAACCATAAAACAAGACGTGAAAGGTATATGAAGCAAAGAGCTATATACCTGATGCAATTGATTCATTTTATCCACTACAATGTGGCCCATCTCCTCAACGCTGCTAACAAAATAAGGATGTCCAATGTCTTCAACTTGCCGCTCTGTATATGTCGAAACTTCACCAAAATTCAGCGCAAGGCGATCAGGTCTCTGAAGCAAATGTTGAAATGTAGGCTGCAGTTCATAACATTGTTCAAACAGAGATCTGCGGCAAAATACATAAAGTCCAAGTCGGGCACGGGACATGGCAACAACCAATCTTCTAACATCACGAAGGTGACCCACAAAGCGAGAACGCACTAGAGAGAGCAAAATAAAATCATTTTGCTGTCCTTGAAACTTATCAACAGTGGCGACCTGTACATGAGCATTGATGGTGATTATAATGATATTGAACAAATACATACGTACATATGGTACGTTGTGTGTGTGTGTGTGTGTGTGTGTGTGTGTGTGTGTGTGTGTGTGTGAAAGCCTGCTGCCTGAATTGCAACAATGGTGTTAAGAGTAACAAGATGGCATTGGTGCAACAAAAGATGCCCCATGGATGGAATTGGTCATTCCATGTGCACCAACTCACATGTATAACTTTTATTTGGCCATCAAGCAACTAGATGAACCTCATTCTAAGCAAAAGTATATAAATATGTGAAAATCAACCTTTAGAAAAATTACTCATTTTTCATAGTCATTATGCCTAGTTAATGTAAGAGAAGCAATCAAGCATCTTACCTTGCAGGGTGGGCCTATAAAGTCATAAGGGACGCATCTTCTGTTGATAACATCACGAATAAGAAGTTTTTGCCCATTGTAAGTGGTCAATATGGAGATCTTGTTTGCAGGATATCCAAGCAAACGCATGTATATATAAACACTAACAATGTATTCAGCCTCTCCCTCATTTTGATAGAACCAGGGAGAAGGAGCAGTCTCGCCTCTCCCATGATAATCAGGCACGTCCACTAACTGGTAATCATAGGAGAACCCAGCATTTGCATTCTTAAAGATAGCCCCCTCCTTTACATAAGGAAGGTCTCCCAAATCTCTGTATCTCCAATTGTAAAGCTTAGCTATGCTTGGCCTGGCTCTACCCTGGGCATTGAGCTCAATATAAGGAATACCCAGCCGAACAAACCTAGTGAATAAGCTCTGATCCATGTGGCTATACTTCTGAAAAGCCATGTTTTTCACAACGGGAGGCAACTGGTGATGATCACCAATCAGTATGCAGCGTTTAAGACGTGCATGACCATCCTCCTGCCTCTGAAGTAACATTGGTATGAAAGTTTCAATCTCCAATATTTGGGCACTTTCTTCCATCAGCAAGTTGTCATACTTAAAACCCAACTGGAGGAAGTCCTTTCTCTTCAGAGCAGCATGTGTGCAGGTCATTGCCACTATCTTTGCCTGTTTTGTCATTAGGTAATTTGCTCGATCAGCTGTTGATTTGAGCAATTCAAAAGCCCTACACTCTTCTAGTTCTTGGAACATAGTCTTAAGATGACGAAAGCACCCTTTTGCTGCCCGCATGTCTTTCTCAAATGATTGACCAGTAAAAACTGGCTGAGGGGTGTTGGAGAAGAACTCCTTAAAAGGAAAACGGTCCTGGACAAGTGTTGGTTTATCTTCGTTATCCGCACAAGTAGCAAGGAATTGCTCCCAACGTGAATATACATGCAGTAACCAAAAGTATCCAGCAGTTTCACAAGTATAAGCTACATCCTCAGGAAGTTGGAGAGATCTTGCAAGCCTCTCCACTTCGCTAAGCAATTCCAACCGTCGAACAAGCATTGCATTGACACGCCCTTGCCTACTGAAGTCAAGATCAGTTGCTAGTTCTTGTTCACCTTGACCAAGTCGAAGAAGATACCGTGCTGGCACATCTCTCTAAGAAAATGATGAAAAAGTTCCAGGCATTAAAGCAACATATACACGAAATAAGCTTTTCTAGATACAGAACAGGCTTTAATATCAAGAACACCAGTGAATGCTCCATATCAAGAGTGCAAAACTCAAGGGATCATATTCACATTTAACGACTATCTAAATTACTAGTCTTTATGTCAATATCCACATGAATATATTTCAAACCTAATACCTGCATTATCTTCTCAAACAGGTCATTCAAGGCCTGGTTGGAATGGGTGATTATTAATGTTCTCTGGGACGGACAATTATGATATAGAACATTCATGATTTGCACGGCTGTATCAGTCTTTCCAGTACCAGGAGGCCCCACAACCATGGTTAGTCCTGGCTGGATACCAGACATGATCGCTCCAATCTGCACAAGAAAAACAAATGCAATCATTCAAAAAGAAAGTAATAGCATGTTTCTTATCCATCATTATCCACTTCAATGCTTGTCAACCTTGTAAGTGAAAAAAGAGACCATGATGCCAACATTTAGAAGAATCTGTTAGATTATAAACCCCCAATGTAGACACATAAAAGCTTGAGAAAATGATGGACGTCAAAAGCAACAAAAAGTTCAATTATCCAGTAAATCACAAATAGTTGAACTGTTTCTCATTGCAGAAGTAATGTGTTTGAAACTTGGATTCGCACCCATTTTGACGAACAATAAAAAGCAAAGAGAAAAGAGAAACTAACAAAGGATTCCACCCATTAAATAAATACCAAAAGATCCCACAGACTAGGTAAATGAGTTGCCATTCACCTGTGTCGATGTAAATCTGACTGAGTTCTGGTTTGGCTGATCTTGAGGATAAGGTCCTGGATCAGGAGGAATGTACGCCTCAACAATAAGTTCTTCTTTTTCCCTACCAGAATCCACCATATTGACACCATTTTTGGAATCAATAGTAGATTTCTCATTCCCTGGAATTGCATGAGTGTAGCCCTTCAATTTTTCTGGAAGCCTAATTCGAAAAGGAGGTCTTGGATTCAAGTTAGCCGAACCATCTGGATTTACAAAACAAACCTGCAGAAAAGAAAGACGAGTACGTTGTAAATTTATGTTTCTCTTTAGAATGAACAGACTACTAGGGAAAATCAGCATTCACCACACACCATCTTTTTAAGGCATTAACCTCCTTAAAATGTGTTTGTATTGTCTCTAAACAACAGAAATTTATGTGACTTATAAAATTTCCACCTGTAAAAGGCATTGCCATTGCAACCATATAGCTCATGAATGATCCCACAATCAAAAATTTCGCTGTAGACTACAGAAATGCTTAAAACTCATGGATAATGAAGGCCTACAAGAATTAATGTCTGATTATAGTCTTAAATTATATTCAATATTTTTTTGCAGTACTATATTTGCTAAAGAGTAGCCAAAAGTAGCTTTTATTAGGAATCTAATTACATTTATATTCCATAGGGCTTCATGTAGTCTACTTTTCCTGTCATTATTGGGTATAGATTTTTCAATTTTCTTATAGGTTTGGTACCTATATAGAGCATCATATTTACACATTTAAAAACAATTGTATGAATACTGACTGATCAAATAAAACAAAATAAAAGGAACAGAAAAGGAAGAAAGCTACAAAACCTCATTTGCACCTTATGATGATAAACAACTTAAATAAAGTGTTTGGAAGGGAGGGAGATGACTCCCTGATGCGGACGGCAAAAGAATCAAGAATGATGACTTTTTATAGGCAAGGGTATTTCTGTAATTTTCATTTTAGATGGGAAATCTGAAAAATTGTCTAAGTCTAGGTTATTTTCTATTTAGTATTCTATTGGTTCTAAAGTAATTAGCTTCATCAGGTTTTCCTATTCCAAACAGGAATACTTATGTTGGAGGTTCAGGAATCCATGTCCTTGTTGGATTTGGACAACTAAAACTCTATAAATAAGCATGCAGTCTATCAATATTTTAGAATGCAATGATATCAAATAATTTCCATCAAAGCTTTGATTGCATGACTCAATCTCTTCTTAGGAGCGACTCTTAAGAACCATAGGTGTGACTCCTAGAACCTATCTACATCCTTCCTTGTATTCCTTCATAAATTCACAACAATACAGCCCTAAACAACTGCTAAAAGTCAAGATTCAGAACAGCCCCTAAGCTGTCCTGCATCACTTCCCCTATCTCAGCATGTTAGCAAGGGCCTATATATGCAAATAAAAGGGGAAACAAAAACCAAAGTCCAATCATAGAAGCAAAGAATAAGCAATACGAACCCGGTGATCTGGATAACTCTCCTTTAAATGGTCTGCATCCAAGAAAGTATCTTTGAAATCTACTTTCTGAAGATGATCAGGCATTTTGGTCCATTGTGCTGCAGAAGGATCCCCATAGCCCAGAAAAATGTTGTGCAACCAGTCAGGAACAATACAATATTCATTCATAAGATCTCTTATAGATTCTAAGATTGCTTTGAAGTTATTTTCCTTAGGTTTCCTCCTCATCAGCACATTGAATGTCCCATAAATGTCTTCAGCACCTCTCTCTGCAATATCAGTGACATCCATGTGGTACTGGGCTGTATCTAAAGCAACGGTTACAGTTCTAAGTTCACCTTTTGGTGGTTTCCACTCCTCCCTTTTAATTTTTCCCGTGAAATCGTTCATGAGTGTTCCCTCCTCATCACGGATCTCAATAATTTCACATCCCCGCACATATTGGAGGCCAAGCCTCTCTGGAACACTGGCCTTCTCAGCTTCCTCGGCACTTAGAGGCTCAAATGATGGGCGAACTGAAAGTAAGAATAAAACATCATGCTCCTTCAGAGCATTCCATTCAGATCTTATTTGTGTTTTATAACTCGAAATGCTAAAAGTAATTTTTGCTGTCACAGATGATGGCTTGACTTCACCAATATTTGGCTGTTTGACCTCGGTGATCTTAAATTCTTTTATTGGCACAGCCATTCTTGACCAACCACGAAAAGCAGTTTCTCCCTCGTTATTAATGTATGGAAGGAGATGTGGTGTGGCTTCCTGAATATCTTCACGAATCTCATATGTTGATTCAAGCCGGAAGAGATTAAAATTTCTTAAAAGGTAATCATGAAGTGTTAAAAACTGCAGATTAAGTTTAGGAAGTGCCAGACAACCTTCTCCTGAATAGTTAATGCTAGGCACAACACTCTCATCCCACATAATCTGTTCATTTGGATAAAGTGGAAGAGCATTTATTGCTTCTTTTTGAGACTGCTGTCTCTCAAAGAAGGAGACCATGACTTCAATAAGAAAATCAACTCTTTCAGACCAGGGATCTTCCGCGGAGACCAGTTTGAGCTGATAAAAGAAGTTAAAATGTCAGTGAGTAGATGTCTACTTGTTCCAGTATCAGCATACTTGCACATTGATCAATGTAAAAACTAAAATTCAAAAAGATCTGAATTTTTTGCACTACAACATCTACACTTCAGACTTGAACAGACATGTGGCAACAAAAAATCCAGCAAACTGACAGCTGATTTTTGACAGGCTGTCTTTTATATACAAAAAGGCATGGTCGGTTGGAGTTAAAACATTCTCGTTAGACATAACATAGACAAAGAGTTCTTCTCCCTGTGATTGATTGTCTACCTCTGCAGCTTTTACATTCGATTTATAGAAAAAAAAAAGTATTATGATTATCTAAGAACTCAGTGGCACCCCCTTTTTTCTATCTGATTTGGCATTACAGCTTCATATGTATTGAACTTTTAGCATTTTCCTTGCATATGTACTCCACTCAATGATATTCTTAGTATATTAGCTATCAAAAGTTGAGGACTTTGATTTCATGAAAACAATAAAGCTATGAAGTTCTACTTGAGTTCCAATTACCAATTAAACAAGCAGCAATTTACTTTAGGCAGTTACAAATAAGTTCGATTGAACATTAATAGGCGCATTGCACTATAAGTTGCAAACAACTCTATACCATAGTAAAGACCAATCAAAGTAATAACAAATGACAAATGAGCATACATGGAAGCATAACATGATGACAATAACCAATTATGAAATAACACTAGCATGGAGTCGAAAAATCAGCTGAGATAAAATGGAGAACATTAACCTAGTTGGAGTACATATCATCCTTCACATACCTTACAGCAAACCAAGTCCTTCAACTCTTCGGGAGAGAGCACAGACAATTTCTTGGAGAGATCAGCTCGCTTGTGAATTGCACCAACGTTAGACAATGCAAGTTCTCGCAGCTACAACCAAAGTGGGTTGTTTAGAAAATTAATACAAAGAATAGAAATCAAAAGATAATTAATGTCACAAGAAAGATCAACTATAAAAAGCTGCATCCTTTTGCAACAGACAATAGTTAGAATTTCAGCAGTTACATATGAAATACCTTGGGAATTTTCTTAAAGGCAAGGAGCTGGAAGGCTTGGAAACGCTCATAATGAGATCGAACCACTTCATCATCTGTTAATTGTGTGCCATAATAATCATTAATCTCAAACCGCTCATAGAACTGCAGCAAGTCAACCAGTTGAGCAAAGAGTTTCCCTTTTTCATGTCTGTAGAGAGCACTTAAATGACATTTCGCAACAACAGCAACATCAGCTACAAGAGGCCTCAGATACCTATACATGATGGAAAACGAAGAAAAGGGAAAATAAAAAACATAGAATGAAATAAACTGGTGTATGGAGAATATCAACATCTTGAAAGTATAAGATGCACTTGTAAAGCAAGATTGGTTTTGAATTAGAAAAATTCAAGACATGAACTATATAAGAACCGGCCCGTAATAATTAAAAAACTTGAAGAAGAAAACAAAGCTAAGTGAAAATGAAACAGAGAGAGAGAAAGAGGAAGAGAGAGATGAATATACCTCCTTGTTGGCAGTTGACTTAACAGATCAATTAGAAACTCCATAAACCTCTCACAATACAAGACTGCAGCATCATCAATTTCATCTTCGTTTGCAGAGCTTTTCTGGGGAAAAACTTTGAAATCAAGCACCTAAGAGAGGGATAAAAACATAATAGGTTAGCTTTGAAACAAGTTTAAGGGGAAAAAAACAGATACTGACTGCATTGTGTTTTAAGGTAAGACTTTACATCAAGAAACTCTTCAGTGAAATTCCTCAAAAACCTCACTTCAAGCGAGGTTGACGGGTTGAAAACTTCTCCTCGTTTAGTTGCCTCTTCAGCCTCTTTTCTTATTGTCTTTCTCCATTTCTTAATCAATTTATTATTAAGACAAAGCTCCATCTGCAACCAAAAGAAACAAATTATAGGCTTAGTAGGCTACACAGCATACAAGCAAGACTGTTAGCAAAATAGGATTACACAGAGCACAAAAATCTCACCTGAAAGCGGCCATATGACAAACTGTGCCATGACTCAAAACTTGCTATTCTGAGGACCGTCTGACTCACCATTTCATCTTCCAAACTCTATGAGGCGAAGTTGTTAAATGACACAAGAAGAAAAATTAAAATTAGAGCATGATCCACTATTCCTCAACAGAACAAATGAGCCATTCCAAAAACAAAAGGGAAAATGGCATTCAATAGAAAAGATCTACATGATGTCTAGTGCACTTTGGTACTCAACTGCGACGCAAATGAGCCATTACATGATGCTACATGGGGATGCATGGTATGCCAAATTCCATCACAACAAAAAAACCTACCAGAGGAATTATCAAAATAAAAGGAAAAGGGAAAAAAATAACTTGTAGGAAAGCAGCATACCTGAAAGGCATTAATCATGAAAACTAGGTAATTTGTCTTCTCTGCTATACTCAACTCTCTCCCCTGAAACAGCATTTAAAACATCATCAATCAATTTAACATGGTAGTTCTGAAGCATCACCTGCTTTTACAAAACATCTCATAGGAAATTAATGAAGAAAAAAACCAAATATAATTACCAACAGAATTTGAAATAAAAATTGTAACACAGTAGACCTGTTTATTAGAATTTAATTTTTATTATGTCCCTCCTAGCAAAGTTTTAACACTGGCAAATTATATGGTCAAAAACTTAAAGAAAAGGTCACGAACCTCCTTCAGGTGAAGAACTCTATCAAGAAATCTTTTGAAGACATCCTTCCGATCATAAAAGCATGACCAAGCTGCCACATTTTCTCGAAACTGCAATTTACAAAGATAATATTCATGAAAACATTAATTCTTTCATCCAATTAAATTCATACTTAATAATAAAAAATAGAAAAAAAAATATGGCATGATTGCTATAACAAAAGAATACACCAAAACCAAAATTTCCTCTAATCACATCTTCCCCAACTTTCGTTCTTCGACCATCAAGCACAACAGTAGCAAATGAAAGATACAAAAATAAATAAATAAAATGCAGGGTTTCACTATGAACCCAAGTCCTCACTTGACAAAACCTAGTACATCTTCTTGACTTCAGCTGACTCAAATTTTCAATTCATCAAGCTTCCACTCTCAAAAATTCCATCTCAAGATCAAGTTAAATTATCCAAATATAACACTTCAAATCAACTTAAGAATTACCTCCCCGTTTCCAATTTCTCATATATTTAAACAAACAGAAAAAAATACAAAAAACCCATTATTCCTTTCTCATTTTCAGTTTCCACAGCTAGCCCCCAAAAAAACCCTAAACTTCATTACTAATTCACATGCAGCGCAACACACACAAGCAAAAAACCTGAAATAAATCACTAACCTTCTCATTAATCATAAGAATCATAGACATAACATGCTCAAACGTTGCCGTTTCAGGATCAAAATTGGGCCATAAATAATTCTCCAAATACTGACTAACTTCCAAAATCATCACTCTCTGCAAAGGCACAGTCTTTCTCCCTTCTTTCACCTTCAACTCCGTCTCATATATCTTCTTCACCAGTTCCGCATCAAACCCCCTCCTCTCCTCCTCTTCCGCCAACATGTCTCCGCCATCCGCGACAGCAGAAGGGGTCGTTTTGAGCCAGTTTGCGGAGGCAATCTTGGTCAATCTGTCGCGTTGGATCTCGGAGAGAGTGATTGAGCTGGGGAGAGTTGTTGAACCAGGTTTGGAATCGGCTGATTTGGTCTCGGTTCGGGTTGCAGAGAGGTCGAGTGGGTACTCGGCCACGTGGTGGCGCTTGAAATCGTAAGCGCCTGTGCCGTATACTTTCGTCATTTCTTAAGTTACTGAGACGAGCGCGAAATTTAGGTTTTTTTGTTTTCAATTCAAAGGTGACATTAGGGATTTTGAGAGTATAGAGAGAGAGAGAGAGAGAGAGAGAGATAAACCCTGGTGGATTAGTGGCGGTGAGATTTCATAAACGGAGAGATGGGTAACCGGGTTTTACTATTGGGTAGTTCTTATTATGGGCCATTTTGGGGTCTAGGGTTCGAATATAATACTTGGGCTGGGCTTGTGCATGCTTTCTTTTTTGTTTATAGGATTTGTTTGTTTTATAGCTGTAAAATTCATACCGCCGTTGAACAACCGGAGGCTTGATTATATGGATTAAAGAAAAAATTGAAAAAAAAAAAAAATTATCTCATGAAAAAAAAACTTGGGATAAATTACTGATTTGGTCGACTTGTACACTATCCTGTAAAAAGCTCTTTGCTAGAAGAACTTTTCTTAGATAATAGATGAATCAATAATTAAAAATACAAATAAAATTTTAGATTTTTATCAGATAATTAAACAATTCAGCTTACCTTAGGTAAAATATATTTAGGGTACTAATATCTTTTTTTAACGCAATCAATCCCCGTACCTGATCTCTAAGACCAGTTAGGGTTCCTAGTGATCAAAATATTAGGTGGCGACTCTATTTTCCTTTTCCACTGAAAAAAACAAGAATTTCTTGTCTGTATATATTTAAGAGATAGATACACATACCTGGAAATGAACAATCATCACGATACCGCACATGTAATTTAATTATATGAACAATTCACCAATAAAAATAGTGCAAAGGAGACAAAAACAAAATCCTAGGAAAACTTTCCTTTTTTTCGGAGTCAATAAAAACTGAAAAAAAAAAGTACAAAAAGAAAAGGAAAAGTTTTTTATATATATATAGAAATGGAAATTGTTACTGAGATGAGCTTGAAAACTCAATTTCAAAAAATAACTATCCTTATCTAACGGAAATTAAAAAATCAGACCTTAAAATAAATTAAGATTTAATTTTTGTAGAGAGGTATTGAGTATTATTACTTTGAATTATTAAATTTTTTTTAGTAGTGCATTTAAATAAAAAAATTATTGGAATCTTGCAGAGGTTTATTAAAGAAATTTTTTTGCTTCAAATTAAGAAACAATAAAATTTTTAAGATGAAGAATTGATCTTTGATAATAATAAAAAAATCTCAGTTTCATCAAGTTTATATTTATATTCTTTTACTTTAAATATTATTTCAATATATGGTTACTACTTTTATTAATTTATATAAAGAGGAAATGATTTTGACTCTGCAAAGAGAAAGGTCGCCTTGCGCGCGCATTAGTTCTCATACAGGATTGTAGTGACTTTAAGCTACTTATAGAGATAGCCGTGAGAAAATATAAGGAATACAAGAGATAAAATATAAAAATCGCCAATCATCCTGATAAAACAAAAACAAAAACAAAATCCTGAATAATTTTCTTGCACCATGCATGAATGTGTCTTGTTATAGGAGGTTCGCTATACATTACTCTCAAGTTCTAACCAAATCACTCTAATTTTCTATTAAGAGTGTATGATTGAACAATGTTTTGAAAATCCGTAGAAACGAGAGCAATTTTACACGCACGCACTGCTAGTAATTTTACACGCACGCACTGCTAGTAATTAAAGCACACAACGATCATTAAAAAGCTGGTTCAGACATCCACCTTCATAGCCCATAAAATTAGTTAAGATGCACACAAGCTGGTTCAGACATCCACGTTAATTAAAAAAAAAGACAAATGAAGCAACAAAATTATTTAACAAAAAGGGAAAAAAAGACAGCTGATTATATATGGCATCAATATTAACAAAACACGAAAAAATATATAGCAAGATTAACAAAGAATTATTCATTTATTTAAAGAAAACTACAAAAAGTTGTGTTTTCTAGCAAGCAATTTATTTGGACTCACAGCAACATTATTATCTTATTTCAACCAGTCGAGTCTCTTTATATAATTCTTGTTATCATTGCTGAAATAGATTCCATCGTCTTCTGTCTTCCAGTAGCAGGAATTAGTATCACAACATGTGCTTGATTCCATGCCATCAGTGAAAACATTCGCAAATCGATGCTTTTCGGCCCATTTGAAATCACAATGAAATATAGTTTTGCCAAAGCTTGCTAGACCGAACTTGAAGTTGAAGTCTCCTCCGATATAGAGTGTATGGTTTCCAAGGTCATTATCCTGAGACCAGCAATGAAGGCTCAGTGGGTTCTTATTGCTGCTAAAGCCATTGATTATATGAACCCTGAACTTGAAGCAAAAAATTGATTTATTATCATTGAAGGGTATAGGCTTGGACCCCCATGCAAGAACAGGGTAAGATATTGCTAGAATGAAAAGGAGAGGGAAGGAAGCGCTCAGGCTGGAAGATGCCATGCTTGCAAGTATTTTGTGTATGAGCCACTTCACGGTGCTGAATTTATATAGAAAAGTAACGGTGGTGAGGATAAGACACGTTTATCCGCAAAATCCATCATTTCTTTTAATTTTACACTTACCTTTCGTGGACGCCTTTTCATTTCTATTATGAAATCTAGAAGAGGAAAACATGAATTAAGATAAACACCAATCAAATAAAAAAGAATAAAATGTATAATTAACATATATAGTTAGAAATCATAACGCCAAACTTTTTTTCCAAATTATTAAAAATCATTCATGTTGACCTAATCAAATTTAAATATAATTTAATCGGGTCAATCGTATCATAGAAAACATAATCAAGTCTACTAGGATTCACAAAATCAATTGTTTTCCAATTCAACTTGAAACTTGATTCAATTTAGGGCTATGTTTGTTTTCCAGAAAGTGGTTTCTGGGAAACTATTTTTCAAACTTTCATGTGTTTGTTTGCCATGAGAAAAGTTGGTCAACGGAAAACACTTTCCAGTCAAAGGAAAATTTGACTTGGTTTTCAGAAAAGTGTTTTCCTGGAAAATTTGGACGGAAAATATTTTTCGAAAGTTGTGAAAAATTTAGAAATGTCATATTATTTGCTGATTATATCAAATTTGGTCCTCAAACTTTTGATTGTTATATATATTTTTCAATTTCATCTCTTAAAATTTAATTTTTATATTAACTTTGGTCCTCATTTTTATAATTGTTATTTGCTTTTCCCTTATCATTTTCTTATTGAACTTTTTTATCTATCAAATTTGGTTCTCATTCTTTTGATTGTTACTTATTTTATTTGAAATAATTTATGAAATGTTAATTATTATTATCTTAATTTCTTCATCTTTCAATTTTATTTTATTTTTTAGATTTGATTTCTATTATTTTGATTATTATTTATTTTATTTGAGATAATTTATGAAATTATATTTTTTTTCAATTTAATCCTCATTCAACCTTTTAAATTGTAAGATTTGTTCCTTATTATTTTAATAAACTTGAGAAAATAAAATATTAATAAGTTATTTTCCAGCTCATTTTCCATGACATAACCAAACACTGGAAAGTGTTTTCCAACTTATTTTCCATTACACTACCAAACATCGAAAAATAATTCACTTTCCCGGAATTCACTTTCCAAAAAGAAACTACTTTTCAGCAAACAAACGGGCCCTAGATATTGGATGTAAACCTCCAATCAAAAAATTTCATTGTTTGTAAAATCCGATAGAAAATCTTATCGTGTTAATTAAATAATGGAAAAATAAAATAAAAATAGAAGTAAGTAGTTGGGACAAGATTTTTAATTTTTAAGTAGTTGGGACAAGATTTTTAATTTTTAAGTAGTTGGGACAAGATTTTTAATTTTTAAGTATTGATTTTTGATGAAAAAGGAGATAAAGTTTTCATGTCATGAGACCCCAATTAAAATTTTTTGGTGTTGGTGAAATAGTGAAGAGTTTACCCCGCCTTAACATAGAACCAAAAATAATAAGATCTTGACTTGTAATAAAAACTCAGGATGAAAAGAAAAATAAATGAATGTGATATGTAGTGGAGAGGATGACCTCCATAAATAAATAAAGGTGTTGTTAAAGTTGAAATGAGAATTATGATTTTTTGTTTAAAATTCATAATATTGACAAAATTGATAATGAGTTTTGATGGATAAAAGAATTTGAAGAATTTAAAATAAAGATGTTTTTTAGAATGAAAAAATAATTCCAATGAATTATAATGGAAATGAAGAGTAAAAGTTAAAAAAGAACTATATGAGAAGGGTATTAGTGTAAATCACGATAAAAATTACCGTTAAATTAAAATAAGTCCGCAAATAAAATAAATGATAAAAAGCAAAATAAATATATTTTGAAATAAAAAAAAGTTTTCAAAGAACTTAGTGGAAAAATTGATGTGGAACAAGAAATTCAGATTTGAATCTTGAGTCGGGTTAATAACCAGACTGGCTTTAAAAACTTTGCTTCTTCCTAGCTATATCTATAGTGAAAGCTGCTGGAAAATTAGTTAAGAAAAGAGAATAGAGAAAAGCCAAGTTTAACGCCACAAAATTCTAGAGAGAAAGCATGATTTAGACATGGTAGATGAGAGAATGAGTGATTATCATCATCAAACACAAGATTAAAAGAGGAAAATCACAATAGCACTGTCCATAGAATCCTAACTAATTTCCCTATCAGTCACTCCTCTTCTCCTTGATTATGTAGGACTTAAACCTCTTGCTCTCTTCCCACGAGTAACATAACATGTTGGGCATGCAAGTCCTTGATATCATGGGGCCGAGCTAGCGCTGCTAGCTAGTTCATGATCCGGTCCAGTGCCGAAACCAGTTTGCCTGACATTTTCTGAGAGCTTGTATGATTGATCATATAAGTAGCCATTCTTCTTAATCTAAAACTCACGAGTTGTACAGGGTGTTGGTATTGCCCTGCGCTTGCTTGTGAGTCATCAAAGTCTCAGCCGCTAACTAGTAGAGTTTGGCTACATGAATCAGTTATACTTTCCTTAATAATGTTCTATTTTGGGCCTTTGAGCAATACCTTCAGGCTTCAATCACTTGTGATTGCTCACCGTATATGTGTGTGTCCATTTTACTCTCTATATTATCTCGGACCATATCTCTTTTTGTTGTTCTGATTCGCAGCCTTAAAATATGTTCATTTCTGCAGTCACCGGAGCAGCTACAGGCCATTATCTTATATTTTACACTAACTCAACAGTATATAATTCTTTTAAATCAAAACTTAAATCAGCTTCTCAACTGATCTTCTAATCCCTCGACTTATTAAGCAATGGTTGCTTGGCCCTGTGACATTTCTTTAAAGTAAAAGTTTCTCATGGTAAATTGCTAGTAATGTAGCCGTCAGGTTTCCACAGCATATATAGCCTTGTAATAAACATCACCAAATTCGGCCCTCGCCAACTTCTCAGCCATGTTTCTATTACTTTCTTGGCTTTATTTGCATTTAGGAAGCTACCTGTGACCTCTCTTTTCAGGGATAAAGCAACCACATGCTTATGCGTCAAACAAAAAGCAGACTCTAACCTAAAGATGTTACTGTATCTTTGAAAGGTAATCTCACTCTTCTTTTTCCTTTTTCTTAGTTTCCTTAAAGTTGCTATCAGCTAAGTTATGTACCTCACTAATCATTGATTAGTTTCCCTCGTTGCCAAAGCAGGATTATAAAAAAAGAAGAAGAAGATAACAGTCGAGAATATTATTAAGAAAATGGCTAAAAAGAGAATAGCCTAGCAAGCAGAAGTTAAAGCTGAAAAGGAAAGAAAAAAGAGGAAGCAATTAAGCTTTAGAAACCAGGATTATATATTAATCCAGTTGATTAGGAAATCAACTCTCAATCCAAACTAAGGAAAAAATCATTCTCTTTTAAGTCTTCTTTGATATTGCGTTCCAAAGGATAAATTTTTTAAAAAAAATTACTTAAAATTAATATTTTTTAAGATTTTGGATTGTTTTGATTTATTGATGTTAAAAATATTTTTTAAAAAATATTATTTTAATATATTTTTAAATAAAAAAACATTTTAAAAAACAATAAATATCATATTTTGAACCAAACACATCCTAGAAGAAAATTAAGAAGCTTCATAATGAAATGGACAAATTTTGTTTTTGTTTTTTCTTTGGTATTTATGCTGCAAGTAATTAAACAACAATAACATGAGCTTGAAAGTTGCCCCTTTTTTGGAAGAACCAAGAAAGAGTAAAAATATCTTATGAATGAATTTCTTTTACAGCACAGCCTGTATTAAATTTAAAAGGTTGCCTTATTTAATAGCGCAACACTTTAAAATACAAAAAAAATAATAATTAAAGTGGTGATCTATCAGAAATAATGCAGCCCTTGCAAAAAAATTTCCAACCCGTATTATTTTTTTTAAAAAAAAGAAAAAGAAACCGTCCTATAAATGGGATTTCAGTAACATCCAATTTGATTTCATTTTCTGATTTTTCTTCGTGTAGAACCAAAAATTGGCTATAAGCCAAATTTTACGCAGTTGGCATGCATTAAAGAGAACCATCGATCGAGATGAGAGGATAATAATAAAACTAACATTATTTGAAAAGACAGAAAAAAGAAGAAATTAATTGAATGAATATGGGGAACAAGATAACATGGGATATTTCACGGGGAATTTTGGCACTTATACAAGGATGTGTAGCAGAATCAGGCTAAGTACAGAATGTGACATGCATACAACTAAGGTCTGTCTTTTAGTTTTTTGCAAGCTCACATGGTGTATGCATGCCAGGATAACTTGCTTGCCCTAGCTAGACCTGCAAAAGCAAGCACCAATCAGCCCATGTACATCTCCTGTATCCTTTCATCTTTTCTGGCATAGCAGAAGGCTTGCAAACCTTGCCATGGCATTGAGTATTTTTGGACTGCTTACTCTCTTTAGCCTTGAAAAGGTTCTTTGTGACTGGAAACAAGGCATGGAACAGCTCTCTGTACAGTGGTCCACTGGTATCTAGAGACCACGCTCCATCATCAGAGAATCCAGGATTGAAATTTGTCCAGACTAGTGAGAACCAGCGATAAAGATTGTCAATTGTAGGGGGGAGTCTTGAGGACCCATGTTGATCAAGATTATTAATTAATATATATAATCTTAATTATAAAAGTAAGTCTGATACAATAAATTGACTCTGCAAATTCATGAATTAAAAACTGGCCTGGATTGAATTAAAATTTTAATAGGTTTTAATATTAACTCGACAAAATCAATGTAATTCAAAGAGAATTAATTCATGATTTAGTTGACTCAAATTAGTCAAAACTAATAAATTGATAAAAGAAAAAACTAAAACTTAGTTGTTTTTTTTATAAATAAAATAAGAAGTCCAATTAACCCAATATATAATTAAAGCAATTTTTTGAGTCAAAACTCAGATCTATATATATAATACCTTGATTATATTTTTCTTTCTTTCCAAGCAAGTTTATTATAGAGTATCTTAATTTCTTTCTAAGATGGTGGACACTTATTTTTCAAGTCACTTAAGGCATACCCCAGAAGATCTCTAGCCTTAATCCAGAGCTTGATAAGTGAATCATAACCATCAAATTATCAATGTTGACAAGTCCACAGCATACCATTTTATAAGTTACAATGGAATTATGGATGGAGCCCATTAATACATAAACTATATGAACATTGGCAAGAGATTTTTGGTTAACAATGTCTGAAACGAAACTGCACTGCTAGCAGCCATTGCATTAGAAGTCTCAAGAGCTGTGACCTAGCTATACCAAAAGAGAGGCAATAAAAAGGGTAATCAGTGTCGGTGGGAGTCTACAAAACGTGCAAAAGTAAAGGCACTAACTTGTAAGGTGATTCACATTTAGGAAAGGTAACTTGGGTTTCAAGGACAAATGGTGCAACTTTACCTTGGCTAATCAAATGTAATTTGACATAGCAATTTAGGGTTCCTGAGATTTTCCTAATCCAGTTTTACTGGAAAATGATGCAATTTGGTTCAATGATAGAGAGCAGGGAGGGACAAATTTCTTGTATGGAAGTTATTGTCATATAGTTTTACAATGAGTTTTCATGTACTGAGATTATTTTCTTGTTTCTAGGTGTCGACAACTACGTGATTGGCCGCGCTACCAAACAAAACTTTAAATACATGTATAATTAAATGAATTAAAAAATATATTTTTCTTGTAATGTATTTAAAAATCTATATAATAATATGAGAAACAAGTCGCTTACCTACCAAGTTAAGCCTCAAAAAGTATTTTGGCCCTTTATTACACATCAAAAGTAATCTGATCCCTTTAATTTTAAATATTTTCTCATTTTGATCATCATAATTTGCAGGGAATTTGGAATGACAAATTACTCTTACTAAGTTAGTTAGCACCTACTAGTCAAGCTAAGAGATACAATGTCATGACCACTTTATGACTGTCAAGCTTCGCTTCGTCTCATGAATAGGGGGATTTGGATAACCATCGAACTTACATCAAGCACACGGATATGCCCCATGCAAAATTGTCTTCTTGATTTGATCTGATCTAAATCCTAAGCTGAAGTCCAACTCATTTTTAAACTCACCTACAAATTTTCAAACTTGGCCATTTTTTTCCAAAGGGTCAGCTGAACTTGTCCATATATAGGCACATCTTGAAAGACATGAAGCCTTATATATTAATTTTTGTATGAAATTCACCCTATGAAGCAGACATATTGAAATTTGAATTTCCCAGTGGGACACAAATTCAAGAAATTTGTTACAATGTTTTAATCACATTTAACCATTAAAAAAAATACAAAGAAGAGTATTTCATGATAAAAAGGACCTGTATATAAAAGGGATACAAATATATTTGATTGGGAAGACGAAAACAAAAATAAATGTTTTTAAAATAATTTTAGAGTGAATTCATACCTTTTTAAAACCAAAATGAAGAGAAACATGGTCAATTTGATCTCATTTTTCAAAACAATTGTTTACAAAAATAAAGAGAAACATGTTCAATTTGATCTCTTTTTTCTGAACAATTTTCAACTAAAATAGGCACGGGCCGGTGCCTTACAAGCAAAGATTAACAATTGCTTCTGGGTCTCATTTTTTTATTTTCCTTAATGGCACCATGCTTTTTTCAATGGAGATAGAGGCAAGGAGCGTTTGTAAATGGACCTTTAGGGCAAGAGCAGACCCCACCAAGCATCCCCATTTTGCCGACCATCGCTTGTCTTTTGTACCGCTCAATCCTGATATTGATGGCTTCCCAGTCAACAGGTGACTGATATAAAACAGGAAAAATTCTCTACAGTATTTCTGTACAGAGAATCCCAATGCTACCCCCTTGAG